>Ga0209128_1000839_pt1 | contig 21998 bp, 26 predicted proteins | sample ETNvirnome_6_100_FD_184072 | JGI IMG/M metagenome (GOLD analysis project Ga0209128, IMG submission 184072) | Marine viral communities from the Pacific Ocean - ETNP_6_100 (SPAdes) (version 2) | ecosystem: Environmental > Aquatic > Marine > Oceanic | place: Pacific Ocean | collected 2013-06-19 | reverse complement strand
TATGGTGGAGATTCTTATTTTAAGACCACTAACACAGACCTTGGACTTCTTTCAGGAGAAGTATTAAAGGGAGTAGATGCTGAAACTGTGAATGCAATGTCTGTTATTCCTAATGGGCTTATTGCATACTGGGCATTGGAAGGAAATGCAAATGACTATACTGGAAATGGGCATCACGGAACATTGACTGGTACTACATTTACAGATGGAGTGGTAGGTGGCGCACTTGATTTTAATGGTTCTTCTGATCGTATTACTATTGCAGACCACGCAGACTTTGACAACCTTGGAGCTACTGATTTTACTATCTCGTTGTGGGCGAAATACACAGGCGCAACGATTTCAGACAATGAATCACTTATATCTCGAAGAAGTTCTTCTGTGCAAGGATGGATGATATATCGGGCACCAAGCACAAAACATTTCGTAGCCTTGATTTATGACGGGTCTGGAGCGAAGTACTTACTGCCAAATATCTCCGAAGCCGTTGAAGACACATGGTTCCATCTCGCGGTTATGAGAGAAAGCGATGTATATAAATGGTACATCAATGGAGTTCTTCAAAATAATACAGAAGCTGTAAGCGGCTTCGGAGAAGCTTCTGGTGGTATCTCTATAGGAGATGATTTTGTAGCAAATTCTGAGTATAATGGAACGCTCGACGAAGTAAGACTTTACAATAGAAGTTTAGCTCAAGCAGAAATAGATACCATCTATGCTGCCTCTTCTGGAAGTTACACTGGTGACAGTGGTTCTTTTACTTCAGTAACTAAATTCACAGATCAACGTGGTATGATTATCGCAATCGATGCAGACCCTGGAACAATACAAGTGTATGATCCAGGAGACTCTGGAGACTCATTGATCTCTGAGTGGGGTAATTTAACTTGGGATGATTATATAGAAATTTTCGATCCATTAGATGATTCTAACACTGGAGAATTTAGAGTGTCTAGTTCTGCAAGAGCCGTTCTCCCTGGAGATACAACTATAATTACTCTTGGCGATGCAATAACAGGAGGAGCAGATCAATTAACTCCTGGTGGATACGTATTTAATGTAAGTAAATCAAAAATTAAAAGCATTGATGAATCAGGTGGGAATGTTGAAGTTCACGATGCAAGTAGAAAATTCTATGGATTGGTAGAAGGAGATATTGTAGAAATTTATGACACTGGTGACTCTAATGATGGTATTCACATTGTAGGAAATACTGTTACTCATGTAAGAAGTGGAGATGGAGATACTTTTGGAGTTACAACATTCAATGTTTCTACATCATTAGATCACGATAGTGGTGATAGTGGTGGCACTGTAAGATTGAACAGTGCTCTATGGACTCTTGGGGATTCAAGGCATCAAAATGGTTTTGATTTTATAGAGTTCACAAAAATGAGGTAACATATATTATATATTATGAGAAAATTATTAGCAGCATTATTTACTATTTTATTAGTCTTTGCACCAGTAGTAGCAACAGCTAAACCTTATCTAACAGAAGACAAATCTTTAGTAATACAAAAAGAAGATTTACATGCCTATGTTACTTTATTTACATTATTAGTTCAATATGATAAATTATTAAACGAAGCGATGGGTAGTGTTTATTCTATTGCAGAAAATTTTAGAGCTAAAGTTAACGAAAAAGTGTCTAAAAATGAATTAAGTGAAGATGTAATGACAATGGTTTCTACTTTTTTTAGTAATTATCATGAACTTAATAATCGTATTTTATTTAATTATAGTTATATAGCCAATGCTTATAATAAAATTACAGAATTGGCTTATCCTGTAGTAGCAGAAGTAGTTCAGTACTTAGAAGAAATTAAAGAATAGGAAGAAAATAATTGATAAAAAAGTAAACGAGTTTTACTTTAACACGGAAAAAGGTCAATCCTATGCTGAGAAGACAGGAAACGATCCAAATAATATTGGAGTTCTTGCAGCTGCGATGTTTAGTGAAAAAAATATATGGTCTAATTCAACTGTTACTTATACCACAAATACTTGAACATATCCAGGACATCCTGCCCCAAACATTACTTATGATTTTAGTGGTGGCGTAAATGATGTTATTGGGTCAAGTTCGGTTGATTCATCACCTACTACTGCATATAACAGTTCTATGGGTAGTGGTGAAGCAATTGTAAGAAGTATGAATATGGCAACGCCACAAAATTTTGGTGATAATGATAATAGTTATTATCATTCATCAGAAGAAGAGAAAGTATCTGTAGGGTCAGGAAAGAAAGTAGACTTTCAAACTACAAAAGTAACTTTTGAGAGAGATAAGTTAGAAGAAACTATAGTGATTTACTATGATACTTGGAAGGGTTTGAAAGATAGAGGTGTTGTAGCTGAAGACGAAAATTATCGCAAGGGAATACCTAAGCCATTTCCTAGTGATAGATTCTGTCCAGACGTTTAACAAACAAGGAGCTGTATTTTATGCAGCTCCTTTTTCTTTAGTAAAGATAAAAGGTAGAAAATCTACAGGAGAAGTTGATGTTACAGGACAATATAATAAAGAATTTTAATCAAATAAAAAATCTGAAAAATCTACACAAAAACCAAGAACCATTTCTTTGGAATATGCGTGGAGAACTTGAAATAATTGGTGAAAAGAAAGGTGAAGTATTTCATTACGAAAAACAAGAAAATAAGATTACTGTATGGGCAAAACACGCAACAATGCACTTACTTACTGGTGAAAATTTTTCACAAGTAGGAACATCCAGAAATACATCAGCTGGATTCCACGGTGATACCTCTGGTGATTCTTCTTATAATAGAGATGGAACTTTAGTTTCTGGTGAACAATATTTTGGTAATCCAACATTTCCTGGACCAAATGATTGGTGGTCAAGATCAGTGGTTGGTGATAGTACAACTCATATTTATGGATTCTTTCCATCAAAGATGTTATTTGGAACTGGTTTTGAGTGGGGAGAATGGGATTCTATCGGAGATAGTGATTATTATAGTTATTATATAAATACTGATGGATGGACCGATGCTGAATTTGATCATTCTGACAGATTTAGTTCTGCTAATAATTATACTGCTCTTTATGATGCAGATGGAGATAGTTATAATTTTACAAGAACAATGAATGATATTTATTCCACTTCTTTAACTTCTCCTGCTGTAACTGATGCAGATTTTGCTATTACTGGTGCTATAAAAAATGGTCTTTATCAAAGTACTGGTACAATAGACTCAGGAAGAATTGAAACCATAGGTGGAAATTCTTTTTCAGTACAGAATAATTGGGGAATAGGAAGACCATCATTTATTTATGCAAAAAGAGAAGCTAGGTTCTTTCAATCAGGTGCAGAAGTAGCTCTTAATTTTGATTCTAATGTGGAAAATAAAATTACTTATACAGTTACTATGCCTGAGCAAACAGGTACTTTTGCAGGAGACTTTTATCCTTATAATGGATTTGTATTAAAAGAAGCTGGTTTATTTACAGATGCGAGATTTAGATTAAAAGATACTACTCCACCAAATGATGCAGGATCAGATGACTCTACTCTTGCTGAGTTTGACAACTATAATAGTATGCCTCACGGTATGTTATTTGCAAAAAGATACATAGCTCCGATTACAAAATCTCACGATGTTTCTATAACCGCAAGGTGGACTATATATTTGTAAAATCATATATTAAATATGAGGAAAAAAGCCGCATGAACTGCGGCTTTTTTTATTGACAAAATGATTAAAATATTCTATAGTTGGTTATATGAAAATTTTCTGTAGGGCTATGTTACATACAACGTATCATTATGATATGGAAGAAAATATTATAAAAGATGTAGTGAATGGAACAAATCTTAATCTTAATATAGGCATTAGAGTAAAGGGAGAATGGTTTATAAAAACTAACGTATTAAATACTTTATGTGAAGGAAATAATAAATTATTAAACCTAGGATCTTTATATATATCTGGTCATCCTTGGTTTAGTGAAATAGAAATTCCATATTGCTGTCTTGGCGAAACAGCATTAGTAAGGGTTAGAAAAGTAAACATAGTTCCATTTGAGGGAGATTATTTATTTAATGTAAATCCATTCACAATACGCCCAATTCTTACTTTGGATGAATAATATGAAATTTGCAATAGTTGGATCAAGAAAATTTGAAAATTATAAACTCATGACAGAAGAACTCAGTAAAATTGATAACATAACTGAGGTCGTATCTGGTGGTGCGCTTGGAGCAGATAAGCTTGCAGAACAATGGTCTATAGATCATTTAGGAAAAAAAGCTACAGTGTTTCACGCTGAATGGAACAGATGGGGAAAAGGAGCTGGTCCGGTAAGGAATAGAAAAATCTGGGAATACGCTGATGAAGGAATAGCTTTTCATAATGGATATTCTAAGGGTACTATAAACTCTATAGAGTGGGCAGATTTTTTTGGAAAAAAAATAAAGGTGGTGATGTTTAATGTTTTATGTTAAGTTTAAGAAATTGATGAAAGATGCAATAGTGCCAAGTTATAAACATGGCACTGATGCTGGAATGGATTTTTGCTGTTTAGTGGATGACGTTTCTGTTAGGCCAGGGCATAGAGTTTTAGTGTCAACAGGTTTAGCTTGGGAACCTGATTTTAGATATAAAGCTAAAGTCTATATGAAAATTGAGGGAAAGAGTGGATTAGCTATTAAAAAAGGGATAGCAGTTCTTGGTGGAATTATAGACGAAGAGTATAGGGGGGAAATAAAAATCATATTAATAAATCACGGAGACAGAGAAGTTATCTTTAGAAAAGGTGATGCAATAGCACAAGGAATAGTATATGAAATTCCTATTGTACAAATAAAAGAAGAAAAAGAAATAAGTATAGACACTGACAGAGGCGAAGGCGGCTTTGGAAGTACAGGAGAATAAATGCCACAAAGATTTCACATATCAGATAGTTTTATAGATAACTATAAAGAAGTAAAACCTGACTGGGGACCGTTAGGTGAGTTCACATATCTTAGAACTTATTCAAGAACATTAGAGGAAGAGGGAAGAAATGAACAATGGTGGGAAACAGTAAGGAGAGTAGTTGAAGGCTGTTTTAATATACAAAAACAACACTGTACTTCTTTAAGACTACTGTGGAACAATTATAAAGCACAAAAATCAGCACAAACTATGTACGATAAAATTTTTAGTTTTAAATTTCTTCCCGCCGGAAGATCGCTTTGGATGCAAGGGACACCATTCGTAGAAGAAAGAGGAGCAATGTGTATATTTAATTGCGCCTTTATTACTACAGGTGATATAGAAACTAGAGGTTCGTTTCCCTTTATATGGGCAATGGATTCTTTAATGCTTGGAGTAGGTGTTGGTGCTGATATAAAGGGAGCTGGTAAAATTACTATTCGCCAGCCAAAGAATGGTGAAGGCTCTCTTCTTTATGAAATACCAGACTCAAGAGAAGGTTGGGTAGAGAGTATAGAAATTCTTCTAGATTCTTATTTCTTTGGCAAAAAAAAGCCAGTATTTAACTATGATAAAATTCGTAAATACGGAGAGCCAATCAGAGGTTTTGGTGGAACAGCTTCTGGTCCAGGTCCTTTGAAAGATTTACACAATAATATAACAACCCTACTAGACGAAAGAATTGGAGATCAACTTAGATCTACTGATATTGTAGATATTTTTAATTTTATTGGTGTATGTGTGGTAGCCGGAAACGTTCGCCGTTCAGCTGAAATAATGATAGGAGATGCAAAAGATAAAGAATATACTTCAATGAAGGATTTTAATAAATTTCCAAAAGAGTTGAAAAATCATCGCTGGGCGTCAAATAATTCAGTATTCGCAGAAGTTGGAGAAACTGAATATGATTTATTCTCTGAAAATATTGCCTTAAATGGAGAACCTGGAATAGTATGGCTTGAAAATATTCGTAAATACGGAAGGTTTAAAGATGGAGTAAATTGGAAAGACAAGAATGTTTTGGGATTAAACCCGTGTGGAGAAATTCCACTTGAAAGTTCGGAACTTTGTGTGGGTGAAGAAACCAGAATACAGACTAGAAGTGGAAACCCTAAGATAAAAGAAGTAACGGGAAAAGAAGTAGAAATATGGAACGGAGATGAGTGGTCTAAAGTTGTTCCATTTGAAACTAAAGAAAGTAAATTATATAGAGTACATTTAAGTGATGGTTCATTTTTGGATTGTACTGCCGAACACGGTTGGCACGTTAAACCAACCACTAAAAGAATTTATAGAAGAGTAGATACAAAAGACTTAGAAATTGGCTCTGAGAGTATTTCATATAGCTTAGGTAAAATAAAAGGAATAAATGATCCTTATGCTTTTGAACTAGGTTTGTTTGCTGGAGATGGTTATATAGAAAAGTCAAGAAATAGTAACAGACCTATGGTTATTGTTTGTGGTAATAAAATAAAATTGAAAAATTTAGATGTAAATGGAAAATGGTATAAACCACAAATAAAAGAAGGTTATACAGATCCAGTTAATAGACTAAATCTCCGTGGGTTTATCAATGAAAATATTATCTTTGAACTAAACGATAAAACAAAAGGTTTGCCAGAATATATACTTGAGTTAGATAAAGAATCTATTTTAGAATTTGTTGCTGGGTGGATAGAAACAGACGGTAATGTTAATCATCAATTAAATACTGATGGATATAGAATATATGGTACAGAACAAAAAATGAGAGATTTACAAGTTCTTCTTCGTAGAATTGGAATAAATCACCCTTCTATAAGGAAAATGTATGATAAAGGTGATGTTACAAATTTTGGTGAAAGAAATTATGCTTTATGGTATTGCCAAATTCCTTCATATGAATGTGGAGAAATCCCAACTAGACTAAAGAAGGCTGAAAGAATTGGAAGTAGATATAAGGAAAATAATGCATATAACGAATCAAAAAAAATTGATGCAGCAAGAAAACAAAAAATCGTTAAAGTAGAAGAACTTGAAGGTGTTCATAAAACCTATTGTTTTACTGAAAAAGAAAACCATATGGGAGTTTTTGGAAATGTTTTAACTTATCAATGTAATTTAGTAGAGACGTTTCCTTCAAGACACGATTCTTATGAAGAATATAAAGAGACATTAAAGTATGCTTATCTTTATGGTAAGTCTATGACAATAGTTCCAACCCACTGGCCTGAAACAAATGCTGTTATAATGAAAAATAGAAGAATAGGTATTTCTCAATCTGGCATTATAGATGCTTTTATTAAACACGGAAGAAGAGAAGTATTAAACTGGAGCGATGATGGATATGAATATTTAAAAGAACTTGATGAATTATATTCTAATTGGCTTTGTATTCCAAAGAGTATTAAAATATCAACAGTTAAACCAAGTGGAACAACTTCACTACTTCCAGGGGTTTCTCCTGGAGTACATTATCATCATTCAGAATTTTATATTCGTCGTGTTCGAGTAGCTGCAACATCTCCGTTAGTTCAACCAATGTTAGACGCTAGATACAATATTGTTCCAGAAATATATGGAACAGAAGAAACAAAGAAGAATACTTTAGTTGTAGAATTTCCAGTTCACGAAACTTTCTTTACAAAAAGAAAAGAAGATGTTAGTGTTTGGGAACAAGTAAAGAATGCAGCCGACTATCAAAACTATTGGGCTGATAATAGCGTTTCTGTTACCGTAACATTTAAAAAAGATGAGGCTAAAGATATTCCTAGAATATTAGAAGCATACGAAGATCAGTTAAAGGCTGTGTCGTTTTTGCCTATAGATGTTCCATATGACTTAGCACCTTACGAAGAGATAGATGAGAAGGTATTTAAGAAGATGAGTGGTAAACTAAAAGAACCAGATTTTAGTTCAATATTTACTCCACCAGAAGGAGAACGCTATTGTGATTCAGATGGAGTGTGTTCTGTTGATTTTACTACACAAACCTCATAAATTGTAAGGAGTATAATAGACTGTGAAGATTTTATGTCTGTAGATGATGATAGAGTTCCAGAGGCTCAAAGACTATTAGATAATCTTAGTAAACATTGGGAGTATCCAAAGTATAAAGGAGATTAGGCTGGATGACAGAGAGTTGCTTAAAAGATATATTAGTTGGGTAGGACATTGTGAAGGAACAACTTTCATAAATGAAGGTATGGGAGAAAAATTTACAAAAGAAGAGTTTCTTTATTTAAAAGAGTTGGACGAAGCAGCATATGAAGAAGAAAGTAGTGCTAGAATAAATGCAGCAAGGATAGATAGATGGTAGCAATAGCAACAGAAGACAAGAAGTTAAACGGATGTTGGATGATAAAAGTTAGTTGTCCTTTTTGTGATAAGGTTCATCTGCACGGTGCAGATGATGGTAACGAACCAGATCTTGAAACACCTATGTCTCCTCATTGTATAGTAGATTATACTAAGCCTATGGTATATTATGATAAGGTTATAAAGTATATAAACTTTAAAGTTAATGAACCGTTTAATATAGAAGACGTAATAGCAAAACAGGGGAAATAATGGACCACACCTTTTGTCCAGGCTCTACAAAGCTTAGACAACCAACACCAGAAGAGTTTACTTGTATGGTTTGCGGGGATGAGGTTGAGATTTGGAGTGATGAAGTAGAAGCACATTGTCAAACTTGCCACACTTTAGTTCAAAAGAACTCTGTTATGAGTTGTCTTGATTGGTGTAAAAAAGCAAGAGAGTGTGTTGGTGAAGAGATGTATAATACATATATGAATAATAGGGAGAAGGTAAAAAGTTGAATATATTTATAGTAGAAGATAGTCCAGTTAGAATAGACATATTTAAAGAAAAGTTTAAAGACATCGAAGAAGCAAAATTGTTTATAGCAACTACTGCTGAAGAAGGTAAAAAAATTATTGATGATAACGAAGGTATAACTTGGGATATGTTATTCTTAGATCATGATCTTGGCGGTAGGGTATATGTAGAATCAGCAGATAAAAATACTGGTTATCAAGTAGCTAAATATATTAAAGAAAAAGAATGTGTTTATTATAATGCTGTAACTCATTCGCTTAATCCAGCTGGGGCACAAAATATTATGGATGTTTTAGAAAATTGTAATCACATTCCATTTACCATATTAAGTACAATGGAGTTTAGTTATTAATGATTTTAATCGCAGGACCGTGTGTAATAGAAGATTACATAACTTTAGAAAAAACTCTTGAAGAAATTCTTAAAGTAATAGAAGGAAAAGATATAGAGTTTTTTTTCAAAGTATCAGCAATAAAAGATAATAGAACTAAATCAGAAAAATATAGATCAGTATATTCTTTTTTTGATGGACTAAGATTTCTTAGAGATGTAGGAAGAAAGCATAATGTTAAAATTTGTACAGATTTTCATAATGTTGAACAAATAGAAAAATACTCTCAATATGTTGACATGGTACAAATACCTGCTTTTCTTTGTCGTCAAGTTTCTCTATTAGAAGCTGCTGCTGTTATCAGGTTTGATAAGGTGATACAAATTAAGAAAATGCAATCTATGCCACCTAATGATATTCAAATACCAATTAATATTATTAAAAATAAATATTCCGATAGAAGAATTATAGTAGTAGATAGAGGAACTTCATTTGGATATAATCAATTAATGTTTGACCCAAGACATATTCCTATAATGAAAATGTATTCAAATGAAGTTCTTGTTGACATCACTCATATGAATAAATATTATAGTAGATGGTATTCTAATAAGTTTGATTTCCCTGGCGTATTGGCCAGGTCTTCTATGGCTGCTGGAGCTGATGGTTTATTTATAGAAACTCATACCTGTCCAAGTGAAGCGATGTGTGATGTTAATACTCAATTAACATCAGAACAATTTAAAAATATTATAGATTCTTTCTAACTAAAAGTATTTTTTTTAAATGAGGAGTTTATTATTTTATTTAACACCATATTCTTTAAGGCGTGTTTAGTAAAATTTATAATGTCCATTATGAAAAAATTCTGGACACCATCCCAATTAGAACTATAAGTAATAATTAAATCAAGTTTTCCATTTACATCTTTTCTAACGAAAAGTTTAATTCTATCTTCAACATTCATTTTTATATCATTTATTTCTTTTTGTATTTCTTTTGCATATTCAACATATGTGTTGTAGTAAGTATCACCTTCTTTTTTTCTGTTCTTCTCTGTATCGTCATAAGAAGGCTTTGGCTTTGGCTTTGGCTTTGGCTTTGGCTTTGGACTTGGACTTGGCTTTGGACTTGGCTTTGGCTTTGGCCCCTTTCCTTTTTTTTCGTTTGCATAATACTTTTTTATTGCAGCACTACCAGCTTCTTTAACAGCAAGTAATTCTTGCATTTTTTTATTGCTACCGCCTCTATCTGGATGCTTTTCAAAGGCAAGTTCTCGAAACATTTTATTTGCTACAGCATCGAGCATTTCTTGAAGAGTCATGAGATTACTTATTTCCGCCTAATTTATCTGCCCATTTTTCTGTTGGGAAAGCATAGTAGTTTAATACTTTCTTAGTAATAGCATAAACTAATAAAACAATCATTGACCAAGTGAAAGAAGGAATTCCAATTAACAATAAGTACAGAGGACCTAGTATCATTGATTGAATTGTATGTCCGTGTTCATGTTTTATTTTACTATGAAGCATTACATCACTATAATGAATGCAGTAAGGGCCTAGAGAAATTGCTCCACCTTTAAGCTTTCCTAAAAATACATGATGGCTAATATCTTTGTGAGTTCTTGTTGGTTTTTTATTTCGTTTCGCTATAGAGAAAATAATAAAACCAATAAGCGTTTGTGGTTGCGCCCATATCCAATTGAGTAGTGTATATTTCATGTATTTAACTTTACTTATGAATTTAGTTTCTTGTAACGTTCTTCTAAAGAATCAATCTGCCATTTTTGATCTACACCAAAATAATTATGTTTAATTTCAAACATTTGTACTCTAGCGCCAAAATCAATAAATCTATTTTGTTCAAGGTTTTCTGTTTCTGTCATTGAAGAATGCCAGTCACTCCATAAATCATCCCCTTCTTTATATAAAAAATAATCAGAGAAGAACATAAGCCCAACATGTTTCTTATATTCTTGAAGAGGTAAGCGCGATCCATCTTTATATATTGGAATAACAACTCTAGAATTATAAAGCATATAATCTTTTCTATTAGTAATAATCTTACAAGATAGATTACTTTCTAAGTCTTCTTTATTATAAAATTTAGTATATAAAGTAGCAATGTCTCCTGAAAAATTCATTCTCAAGACATTTTTTATTCTATTAATTTCTTTGTAATCAACTAGAGGTTCATCAGCAGGGATAGTAATATACACGCCAAAATGAGGAAAAGCTTTTGAAATTTCAAGGATTCTTTGTGAACCACAACTAACTGGTATTTGATTTTTAAATACTTTAACATCACGATGATTTTTTAATACAAAAGATGCTATTTCCTCATCGTCTGTTGCTACTAATAATCCAGAAAGAAAATCAATTTTTTGAGCATACTCTATGACCCAAGAAAGAACTGGCTTTCCCATAAGTGAATGTAATAATTTTCCTGGAAATCTTTTAGAAGCAAATTTAGCTGGAATTACCCCTAGGTATTTCATGTATATAACTTGTCATAATCAGATTGTGCTTGTTCATTATTAAAGCACAGTTCAAGAACATTAGGTGGAACTGTAACGTAATCCATTTCATCCATAATAGCTTCAGAAACTTCTTCTTTAGTTCTAAAACTAGCTCCTATAAGTTTAATGTGTTTATCAAGAGAATTCCTTAATGATACAGCATCCCAAGGAAAACTCTTATTTTCATTCTTATGATAAAGTATTATAGAGTAATCTATTCCAAAATTTATAGCTGTTTGTAGTTGTACAACATCATACGTCATAGTACCACAAACAAAATGTCCCATTTCTTTAAGTTCTTTTATATAATAATATTGTGAATCTATTAAAGGTACTTTATATATTATTAATGGACCATCTGTTCTTTTATTAATGAATGGATCTCCATAAATAACTTGATGAAAAAAGAAGAAGTCACTTTTCAATTCAGATTCAGATAATTGATCATATAAATCTTGTGCCGTAATATTTGCCTTTTTTAATAAAGATGGATTAGTTGTCATTCCAACAACATACTGTTTCCACTTTTTAAGTTCGTAAGTATCAGCACTATCCAATATAAATTTTGCCATTCTTCATCCTCGCATCTCTCCAAAAGTTAAATATTATTCGCTTAGTAATTCTTCTTCAACTTTTGTGTCTTCTTTATTTAAGGGTTCAGTTTCAAATAATGTGTCTGAATTCATAACTTCGCTAGTTTCTTTTATAACTTTTTTCTTCTTCTTCTTCTTTTTATCATCTTCAGTTTCTTTAACAAGATTGTCAAAAGGACCACTGTCTTCCCTTATAGTTTGAATAACTTTATTAATGTTAATCTCAGATAAGGGTTTCAAGCCTTTAGCTTTTCTTCTTTCATTTGTTCTTTCTTCTCTATCGCTCATGTTACACTCCTATAATTTGTAGATGTTTTTCCAATTCTTTCTTCTTTAGAAAACATATTGTTGTATATAACTATATCTTTGCCAGGATCAATAAGCTGATCACATTTGGCACATAGAATATCTGAATCTTCTGTGATCCCTTCTTCGTGAAGTTTTTTAATAGCTAAATATTCTTCAGAATTAAAGATTTCTTCAAGAGATTGATTAATGAAATCTCCTATCAAAAGCTTTCCATTGTAATCAAAGCAACACATATTGATTGTTCCGTCTACTTGAATCTGTAATGGGCCATTAAATACCCTTCCACAAGATCTTTTAGTTATCTTTCCCTCTCTATAATCTCTCCAGTTTACCCAATTATGAGGTTCCCAAATCTCAAGAGTTACTGGTTCATTTTCAAAATATTTAATTAAACTATCCACATCTTCTTTATTATCATCCATTATATCAGCAGTAATAATTATACTGGTTTTACCTTTATTCTCTATGGCGTAATGAATCATATCTAAAACTTCAGTAACTACTTTTTTATATTGTCCAGTAACTTTGAAATAAGAATTTGCTTTAACTGTATGAAGACTAACTCTTAAATCAGTTATTCCTGCCTTCATTAAATCATCTATCGTTGCCTTATTAAGAAAAGAACCATTAGTAAGTACATGAATATTGTAGTTCTTTTTTATAGCATATTTAATTTTTTCAAGTAATTTTAAATCTATAAAAGCTTCGCCAAATCCTGATATGGTTATATCTGTTATTAATGGAGCCTCTTTTTTAAGCTTATCAATAATAAGTTTAAATGTTTGGATAGGCATCACTTCTTTTATTCTCGTAAAAGAAGTTGAATGAGGACACATTATGCACTCATAGTTACAAGCCGTACAGGTTTCTATTCTTGCTTCATTAGTACTTGTCATCTTCTTAAATCTTTTAATCCTTTTATTTTATAGTATTTTCTTTCTCCTGAATCGTAAAGTTCCACCTTATCAGTGAATAATTTATTATTTAAAGCTGCTTGTTCTTTTGTTACTTTTCCCTGTCTTTCATGAGGTTGATGAATACCTCGTAATTCAGTGTTTTCAATCATATTATAAAATTGATATATTGAATACCCTACTTTTCTACCTTTTTCTTTATTATAAAGAAAGGCTCTAGCACCAAAATCATAATCAAGCTTTCCCCATCCAACATATTCTTCATCATTTCCATTAACTGATTCATATAAATTTCTAGAATAAATCATTCCAGAGTCTCCATAAGATTTAAAAATTACGTGTGCTACTTTAATTAATTCTTCATAAGTTTGAGCACGATCTCTAGCATCACTATCATTATGAGTATATTTAGCTTTATAAAATTCGAAACCAGCTTTTTCTATATGATATAGCAGTCCTTCTATAAAATTTTTATCTACTACAAAATCTGGATATAGAATAATAAAAGGATCTGATTTAACTAAATTCTTATATCCAAAATTAAGCGATTCTGCTACTCCATCTATTTTTTTGGTTCTTTGTAGATGAATGTATTTAGGATTTCTAATGTTTAATTTATCAATAAACCCTATGAAACGCTTTTCAAAACTAGTTTCTACTATACAAGTATTAAAATTATATTTATTTTTATTTAAAGCTTCTAGACAATTATATAATCGTGAAATATTGCTGAGATCTGGTTCAAAGATAGGAATTAAAATATCTATATCATTCACGTTATAACCACCTCTTCTTTATATTAATATAAGATTTATCGGATAATCTTTTAAATGATTACCTTGTAAGTCTTCATTAAATCCACCAAAAATAGATTTAGAAGTAATGTAATATTTCTTCTTCTTATTTCTATCAACTGCTTTCACTATGTCATTCTTTGATAGTAATCCAGCTGCTTTGTAGCTACCGCCGAATGTTGTATTTTTAACTAAAATATTATCATAGTCAAATTTCTGGTTAAAATAATCATATGAAGATTCTGGCAAAAGAAATGCTGCATCATCTAAATCTATATCTAACTTTTCTACTCTATTAATCCTATCTAAAAAATCTCTTCTTGCCTGATGGATATTAAAAGTCCAAAGAACAAATGATTCCTTGACATCCAAAGGAAAATCAGTCAGGCTTGCCAACCAATATTCAGGTAATGAAAAACTCTTGTCAAAGTATCTTACCGCATCGTGCCAAGTTTCTTTTCCTTTTTGATATAATGAAAAGGTTTCCTGATTGTGAAATATAGAGTAGTCTGTTAATTTTAGCAAGGATTCCTTTTCTATATATGAAGGATCTATATCGTGTAGAATATCTATGTCCTTTTTTAATATATCAACATCTCCATAATGCATAAAACTTGTTTTAGAGATCAACTCTGGACATTCTTTTAGGAAATTAACAAGGCCATTATAATCATCTCTTGATTTCATTACTTCTTTTCTAAGTTTTTTATCAAACGTATTAATACTTATAACAAAATTAATATTAAACTTCTTTAATAGATCATAGTCAGAAGATTTAATATTTTTGCCAATAGTGGTGCAAACCTTTCTCGTATCAGGGAAAAAATCATTTAAGATTTCAAGAAGTCTTACATAATTAGGATGTTGAAACGGTTCACAAGATAAAAAAAATGGGCCTTCTCCAAAGTAAATCGTTTCATCTGGATTAATGAAATCGATTACGCTTAATAAATCTGATTCGGTAATATATTTAATCCAATTCTTTCTACCAGCAGCTGCTTGCGCTTTGCAAGAACAGAACGTACATCTGTTTGAACAAGCTCCACCTACAGCAATACAATTCTGTGTTGCATCTCTTTCAAAAAGTTTGCGCTCCTCTTCATTTAAAGTTTTCATTACAAGCTTAAAACTATTGGTTGTTTTTCCTCTTGTTTTTTACTTACATCTATTTCTAATACTGGTCTATTTTGGTATTCTAAAAAAGTAGTTTTAAGAGTTCCGAATTCTTCAAACACTTTAAAGTATTCCAAGACCTCTTCTTTACTCTTACGGTTATGTGGATGATTTGCAAATTCAATTATAACTTTTTTATTAGCACATTTTACTACATCTGGAATAAAATCATTTTCAATTTTATTTCTAAATTCAAATACTCCAAAGCATAAAATATTATCAAATTTTTGCACTTCTTGATTAAGAATTCTTTTAATAAAATTAGATGCAAGAGATGCTTCAAAATCTATATTGTCTAATTTTTCATAGTGAGTTATTACTTTTGATACAAAAATACATTGATCGCTTGTATCAATTCCATAACAGAGTCCAGCCATTCTATGCTTTTTAATATTCATTAACATATAACCAGTATTGCAACCAATATCAAGCACTGTTTCTTTAGAAAAACTTTCTGGCAGAGTAGCCATTCTTTCTTTAAATGTTTCTAACGGTCTAAATCCATCACAGATAAGTTTATCAAAAACTACTATAGGAGAATAAATATTTATATTTACATCTCCTATAAAATCAATCATTTTTTGTTCGAAAGTACCTTCTTCCGAAAAAAGTCTTATTAAATAATTAAAATCAAATTCAAACTCTGGCACCAAGCTACTCCTTCTTATCAAATAGATGTTTCTATTGGATATATGTATTTCATTGTTTCTCTTTTAAGAGAAGTTTTTCTTAATCTAATGTTATGATTATCATTTTTCTTTTTTATTAAAAGTTTAACCTTTAACATAATTTCAAGTTTACTTGAAACAAATTTTATCCCATCTTTATTTTTTTCATTTATGTCATTTATGCTGTTATACTGTTTCAGACCGAATAACTTATAATTATATGCGTACCAATCAGTAGAAAAATTATGAAATAAACAATATCTAAACATAAAATCTAAGTGTTCAGCTCCTTTAAAATTATCAGGAAAAGCTTCATCATATCCCTTTATTTCTAAAAATTGTTTCTTGCTTAATAATCTAAATATACGTCTGGTAAGAGCTACAGGAAGCTCACAATTATCTTCTACATCTAATTTCTCATAATCTAAAGAATTATCTATCTCCTTTTTTAAAATTCTGCATCTATTCATAAACATTTTATTATTTTCATTAAACAACTTTACTATCTCAGATAGTCCATCTTTAGGTACTAATACATCTGGAGAAGCTATTACAAAAAGATCAGTTTCAACTAAATTAAGAACTCCTTGATTTATTGCTTTCGAATATCCATAATGACCACTATGTTTACTATAATTAAAAGAAAATCCTTGGTCAAGATTTTCTCTTAGCTTAACTTCTGAATTACTGCTCCCGCAATCTGAAATACAAAAATCTATTTCAAAGTCTTCATTTTTAGAAAATGAATTCATAGAATTATTTAAATTTTCTATTTCTAATTTCTTTAAATTTCTTATCGGATATAATACGCTTATTAATTCCATTTTTTACCCCAAAAATAAATTGTAGGGAACCATTTCCTTAAGAATGCTTTCCCCCATTATATCTTTATGACTTCTATCTTTAAAAGCAGATTTATTCACAAAATAATTATCATACTTAATTTCATGATCTTTTATGCTTTTAAGTATATCATCCTTAGTTAACAAACGAGATGACATATAACTTCCACCAAATAATATATTTTTAACCTTTATAGCATTTAAATAAGGAAACCTTACCTTAAAGAAATCATATACTGATTCAGATAAAACAAATGCTGTTTTTACTATATTTAATTTATTACTATTAATGAAATAAATTATTTTATTTATTCTTGTTATAAAGCTTTCTCTTGCTAAATGAATATTAAATAGAATGTTGCCTCCTATTAATTCTTTTATTAACCTAACATCTTCAGGAAAATCACTCAAACTTCTTATCCAATACTCAGGATATTTTACATTCTTATCAAAATATCTTACTGCTTCATGCCAAGTTTCTATAGATTTAACATGTAATTCTTTTGTGTCTTTATTGTGAAATTTAGAGTAATCAGTTAATCTTAACATCATAGGTTTTTCAATATATTCATCACTTATGGAATATATTTCATCTAAATCTTTTTTCAATACATCCAAATCTCCAGTATATAATAAACTTACTTTAAGAACAGAACTTACGCATCCTTTAAGAAAAGAAATAACGCCTTCTAAGTCATCCTCAGATTTCATAATTCTTTCTCTACTTTCTTTATCTAGAGTATTGATTCCAGCAACTATTTCTAATCCAGAATTATTTATCTCTTCATAATTTTTTTTATCTATATTCTTACAGATAGTAGTTGTTCTTTTAGTAGAATCTGAAAAATTTTTATTTAATTCTCTAAGTAATTCTAAATAAAATGGATGTTGAAATGGTTCACAAGATAAGAAGCTAATTCCTTCTCCAAAAAATATTGGTTTATTGGGATTAATAAAATCTAGAACGCTAATTAAATCTTCCATTGAAATATATTTAGTCCAATTTTTAAGCCCAGCTGCATTTTGCGTTCTACAAGAACAGAATACACAATTATTCTTACAGAATCCACCAACCACAATACAGTTTTTAATGGCATCTGAAACAAAAAGTCTATATTCTTCTTTATCCAATCCAATCGAATCTTTCTGCATCCTCTTCTCCGATTACTACTTTTTTTATATAATAGTACAAAGTTAAATAAATTTCAGTAAAAACAAAATACTGAATTAGACCGTTCTCTTTATAATACTTTTGAACTTGAAAAGTAAAAATTAGTTCAAATAAATATTTTATTTTATCCTTTATTTTTTCATCTGGCTTTAAAACATATTTGTCAATTAAAACTTCTATAATTCTAAGTATGTGTTGTGGTCTTATATACATTTTATTTCCATAATAAGTTCTATTGATAAACTTGGAAAAAGTATCAGTTAAAAATAATCTTGTTAAATTATTTTGCCTTATAATTTTATTTATAATTCTTAATTTTTTTCTTTTTTTATTCTCTGATCTATATAAATACATAAGCATGTTTACGCTGTATCTTGAGAAAGAAGAATAGAAAGAACTTAATGAATATATAAATCTTATGAATAAAGAATCTTTTATGAAATATGGGCGAAGCATCCATTTTGGAAATTCTTTCTGAGATAAAGAAAATAAAAATAATTTTAACATATAAAATCTTAAAGTTTTTTTAATTAATTTTTTTCCTTTTTTAAATTGACCAAGTTCGGAGTATCTATAAGCTAAGGTTAAAACAAGTTTGGTCTTATCATAGATAGAATTTATCTTTTTTAATTCTTCTTCTAAAATAGTAATTGCTTCTTCATCCAAAATTTTTCCATAATAACAATTCCACCACCCATCATGTCTCCAAAAAATATTTTTCAAAGAAGCAGCTTCTTCATAAGAATTTTTTAAAAAACTTTTTCTAATTTTAAAAACTTCATCTTTAGTAACTTTGTTCCAAGCAAAAAAAGTATATAAATATTCTTTTAAATTATCGTCTGAAAATAGATCCTCCCTTTTATCTTCAACTCTGATAAATAAATCAAATATTTTTGAGATAAATTCATATTGTCTTTGAACTGCCTCTACCTTATTTTTACTTCTCTTTAATGAAGTAAAGAGAGTAGCTATTTCTTCATTATTAAAACTAAATATCCTTTTTTTACATACTTTATCTAGTTCAAAATATAATAAAGGGTATATAGAAGGCCAAGTGTCATAAAGACTTTTATGTTCTTCTTTGTTAAGAGAGGCTATGCTTTGAATCATACTTACATATATGATTTAATATTGAACTACGTTTATGATACCAGCATCTCCAAGAGATCCAGCTCCACTACCACCAGCTCCACCAGCTCCACCAGTTGGAGTAACATTAGGAACTGCTCCACCACCGCCTCCATAACCTCCAGATGCTTCTAAAGTTCCAATTTCACCACCTGGAGCACTAGCACCAATCCCACCAGCAGAACCACTAACTCCAGAAGCTCCAACTCCACCAGCTTGATAGCCCTGACCAGGACTTGCAGAAATTGTTGCAATAAATTGCGCTTCAGATGCCCCACCAATCATGTTTTTATATTTTACTATTACTATTCCAGCAGCACCTCCTCCTCCTCCACCTCCACCACCACCTCCACCACCACCTCCACCAGCTCCACCAGCTCCTCCTCCACCACCGCCACCACCGCCAGCACCTTCACCAGAGTTAGTTCCTAAAGATGCTCCATCAAGTCCAATACTACCAACTTGTCCACCACCAGTAGGAAGAAATCCATTTCCACCAGCTCCACCATTTCCGCCATGTGCTCCGTTAGCTCCGTCAAAAGTAAAACTTGAAGTTGTTGTTGCGCTTATATTATAAGCTTCTATATATAAAGCACCACAAGAACTACCTCCACTACCCCCACTACCTCCAGCTCCTGTTTCACCACCACTACCTCCATTGTGTCCATCTCCACCACCTCCACCAGCTCCACCATCTCCACCAACAGTTGCACCAAGCCCACCACCAGCACCACCTCCTCCTCCTCCACCAGCTCCACCACCACCACCGCCAGCACCATCTCCACCAACTGATCCAATAATACCAGGATTGCCATCAACAGCATCAACAATTGAAGAAGATCTAGCGGCTAAAGTAGTATGATTAGTAGTATTAGTCCAACCTATACCGCTTATACCTAATCCTCCAGCAACACCACCATTACCGCCAGCAGCTCCTCCACCACCTCCTCCGCCGCCGCCACCACCTCCACCACCTTGTCCACCTTGTCGTAAATCAGACCCTCTTTCTCCGCCCACTCCACCAGCTCCTCCACCTCCACCAGCTGCCCAAGCAGTAGATACTCCTGATCCACCAGCACCTCCAGCTATTCCATACGTTGCCCCAAGTGAATCTTCACCTCTATCATTGGTAGCTCCTCCAGAACCACCAGCTCCACCAGTATCAGTGCCTATTCCACCACCAACAGAATGACCAGCACCAGCAGCACCAGCAGCACCAGCACTACTAGTAGGAGGATTTGTTACAGGCCAACTGATAGAAGTATTATTTCCAAAAGTTAAAGTGTCTTTAACTAAAATAGTTAAATATTTATTCGTTCCCATTAATGGAGTTATGTCTACATTTTCTTCTAATGTTAAATTTTCAAATTCATAAATTACATCAGTACTTAAAACAGTATCTCCAGTTATAGTAACCGAGCCCAAGCTTCCTCTTCCACCTGGATACCCAGCAGTTGTGACCCAACCATTATCAGCATCTGGGACTATTGTTTCTAGTCCAGCTTTTATTCTATTATCATCTATTGAGTCGCCAACTGTTAATATTAGATCTCCACCAGCAGTTACAACAAGTGCTTGCACTTCACTTGCATTTGCATATCCACCACTTGCAGGGGTATAATCTATCCAATATTCTTCAAGCATTTCTTTAATGCCGCCGTGAGCACCACCTGTACCAAAACTACCTGAAGTATTATCTATTATTTCACCTTCTGTTACTTCATAAGCCATCTATTCTTCTCCTTTATTTGACCAACATCCACACTCTTTTTTCTTCCTTACAACAAGATCCTTCCAATACTTTTCCTATAACATTCTCTTGTCTAAAAATTCTATCGAAAAGATTTGCCTTAGTAGCAAATCCATTTTTGTCAGCCACTAATATATCGCCAATCTCTAATTTTTCTTTTATCCAAACATTAACCTTTCCTGCCATAGCAATAGGTGCTTTATCCCATTCATCTGTTTTGTCTTCATCTGTCCCAATAAGTTCAGGAGTGATACAGCCTTTAGAGCCCATAACCATACCAGCAGAATCAGAATAAACTCCAATAGTTCCCTTTGTAGATCTCTTATCGGTTTTCACTATACCCTTTTCAGTTTGTTTATAAACAAATCCTGGTTGTGGATATTCAACATCTGGATCAAATTCAAAACCTTCAGCATAGTCATTCCATACTGCATTATATACTTTAAATGCAGCAAAACTACCAGTTACAGTAAGACCTGAATTCGAAGAAGATCCAGCAAAATTAGTACAATTGCCTTCATAATTTAATCTTGAAAAAGTTTGATCAGAAGCATGTATCAAAGACCCATCAAATTGAAGAGCGCCATTAACGTCTACAGTAGTAGCGGTTAAACTAATTAATCCACCAGCGGCAGTTAATGTTATATCATCTGCTGCGTCTAAGACTACATCAGCACCGCTTCCATTTGCATCAAGAGTTATAGTAGAAGCAGCCGCTTCTGCTATAGAAATAACACTATTTCCTTCTCCACCAGTAATACTAAAATAATCTTCCGCATCCATAGTAATATTATTACCAGAATCTAAAACTATGTTAGAAGCATCTCCGGATGTAGCTAATTTTATCAAGTCAGTAGCTTCTACGTCATAAGAAGTAACAGTATTATAAACAGTATTAGAGGTTAATGTTATAGAATCACCATCAGCCGTAAGAATGAGGTTATCAGCAGCTTCAATATAAATATCAGAATCAGTTCCAAGCGATTTGATGTTTATATCTTTATCAGTTGCACTATATATATTAATGGCACCATCTGCTTCTAT
>Ga0209128_1000836_pt1 | contig 22042 bp, 27 predicted proteins | sample ETNvirnome_6_100_FD_184072 | JGI IMG/M metagenome (GOLD analysis project Ga0209128, IMG submission 184072) | Marine viral communities from the Pacific Ocean - ETNP_6_100 (SPAdes) (version 2) | ecosystem: Environmental > Aquatic > Marine > Oceanic | place: Pacific Ocean | collected 2013-06-19 | reverse complement strand
CAAGGTGCAAATACACCATTTGTAATTTTAGTGTTAGATGTTTGTTGAAACTCTGCGATGTAATTCATAAGTCCATATTCATCAAAAGTCTCTGGTTCTATTCCAAAATCTTCTGTAAGTTTCTCAGGTCCACTTGGATGTAAAGGTGGTTCTATTCTTGTAGCTGATACAACCACACCCTTTTTCAGATGTTTCAATATCTCCTCATCTAATCCAGGACAAGCATACATATCAGCATGGAAGAACATAACTCTATCATTGTCTGCTTCTTTACACAAAAAATCATACCAATATACAATACCTTGTCTAACTGGACCTTCATTTCTGAATATTTGTACATTTATATCTTTATCTTTTACTTCTTGTAAATACTCCCAAGTACCGTCTGTAGAAAAATCATCCGCTAATAAAATCTCGTGAGTGTAACCAAGGTTCTTTCTTATACTATTATATGACCATTCTAAATATTTCTTATTATTCCGGGATGGAATTACAAAACTAATTAACTTCATCTACTTTTTCCCATTTATCATTAGAATCTAATTTGAATGCTCCTATAAATATCTGATTCCATTGGTCAGGTTCTATCAAAGATAAAAACAATCCTGTTTCTCTCTGATACAAATAATATGTATGTCCTTTTATTGGTTCAAACTTAAAATCTGAACTAAATACCAACTTACTCCACTCATAAGCTTCAATTAACTTTCTATATTTTTCTTTTATTTCATTATACCTAGCTTTGAAATAATGATTAGTCTTAGATATTTTTTCACTTTTCCAAGTATCTACGTCAGTTGGTTTAATGGCTGGCGCACCTACATTACTTCCGTAAGGTAATATTCCAGGAGTATCTGCAACATTATCTGGTTTCTTACTCACTTTATATTTCCTCTTTCATCATGATGAATAGTTTTAGAATCTGGAAATGTAAAATTATAATATACTGGATCAGTTCCATACAAAGATTGCAATTTCAATACTGAGTCTGTATGATATAAATCTTTATCATAATCAAAATTATATTCACTCAAAGCCGCATACATCATAGTTTCAAAGTGACTGTCTGGATGACCATTCTGTATAGACATATTCTTGTACTCATCCAATCTTCCCCATTTAAATATACTCTTACCCAACTGAGTTTCTATAATAAAAAATGAAGTGTGAAATGGAACTGATTTACCATCTATAAATTTACCATCTCTATCAAACATCCATTGTCTAGGTTGACTACCTACGTTATACTTTCCCTTTACTTCCATATAGAGAAGATCTATATAGTCTGGTGGAGTCTCTACATCTCCGTGAAAATGTAATACATAATCACACTCATCAAATAAACCACCTTCAAATGGTGTAGATAATCCAATATAGACTCCATCCATATGTCCTGGATTCTGGTCTACTTGATAGATAGGAAAAAAAGTTTCTTTATTAACTCGGTCAACTGCCTTTACATCTTGACAAGTGGTAACAAGAGCAACTTTATGTTTTTCATTAATTCCCTTCAACCAATCATTCTGTTTCTGAATGTAATCTATTCTATGAGTAGTAATCAATACACCTAACATTAACTAAACACCTCTGTCATATGTTTAAGAAATACTTCCTCACTAAAATACTTCTGATAATTTTCTAGAGACTGTAAACTACACTCATGATAAAAATTTTGATTATTTTTTAACTTTTTTGCCAGATGAATGGCTTTTTCTAAATCTCCTTGTTTTACTGATAATTCTGGATGACATTTTCTTTGAGTATCTGCTTCATCATATCCAATTACAGGTATTCCGTGAAATGCACAATTCATAGCGAATGTACCTGCGGCAATTGTTGGCATCAGATGAACTCCAACATGATATTCACTCAACACATCAATCCATTCTCTCCATTGAACATAAGGTGTATAAGTGATATCTTCTATCTGTTCTTCCATTTGTTGTTTTCTTCCCATACTTACACAATGTAATGAATACTCTGGATGAAACTCTTTACCTACTATATAAGAATCAAAACCACCATACCAACGAACAAAATTACCACCTAGGATAATTGCATCTCCCCATTCATTTCTTGGAACAATATCATCTGTAATCATTAAAGATGGTATATCATGTATTGGTTTATCTTTTCCTACTAAACCTCTATAATAGGGAATATCTGTTTCATTCTCTGTAAGGATTCCATCTACATCTGCTAATACATTGTAATGCCAGAATTGGTGATGAATAGGCATATCTTGAAATATCCAATTAGGTCCTTCTTGCATAAACCAAATCTTCTTACCAATTCTCCTAGCTTTCTTAACGACATCCACATCATATAACCTAGCTCTGTCTTGAGCAGTTTTTGGTATGAGTAAAACAACATGATCATAACTTTCTTCTTTTATTTTATCAATATCATAAAGTGGATGATGTGTCGCATCTAACGCTATCATTTGGGCAAATTCTGTACGAGCATTCGGGTGATTTCTGGGAACCTTTCCAGAAAATCCCATCTGACTTAAAAAACATATTTTCATTTTTCTTTACCCCTAGCTAGTTCTGATATAAACTCACTCTCCGCATATTCTTTTGACATATAGGCTATCCTATCCTCACCAAATGTCTTAGTAAACTTGTATCCATTTAAATTAACCATAATATTTCCCCATTGTAAATCAGGATTCTTTCCATCATATGGGTCACTAAACCACTCAAATCCATTCAATTCTTTCAATGCCTTTCCAGTTGTACAAATAAAACTACCTCTAACTGTCATACATTGTAATGGTATATCAAAAAATTCTTTATTAACTGCTACTTCTTTCCAAGTTTTAATTGCGGCAAATGGTCTATACTCATTCTTATTTCCTGGGGTTATGATTGCGTCTGGATCCATATTAAACCCATAATTTTGTCCATTACCAATTATATCAAACTTATCACCTACTTGTTGAATACATAGATTTACAAATTCCCAATTCTTTACAATGATATCATCGTGGGTGAAAAAAATTATATCTTCTTCTTCAAATTTAAACTTCTCGTATATTTGTTGATAACCACCCCACTCTAAACCTTCATTTGGAAACATCTCATAATCAAAATGATTCTTTATACTCTCTGGTGGCTCTTTCCTACAATTCCAAAAAACCTTCATCTCTGGATTTTCATCATTCATCCATTTGATACCCTGATAGTATTCTTTTTGGTTATAATGCCAACCTATTATACAGAAATAAATCATTTTCTACTCAACATTACTATAAGTTCCTTACCATGTGCAGTTTCCCCTGGTAAAGTTTCATATATTTTTTCAATTATAAAATAATTTTCAAATAGTACTCTAATAGAATCTTCCGTAAAATAATGAAAATGTCCGTCCCAACTTAAATTTGGATCAGAAATCGATCTATCATATGGCAACTGTAATAAAATTTTTCCAGTATCACTTACCATATCTAAAAATTTATATGGAACGTTTTTAATATCTTTTATATGTTCTATAACATCTATTCCAACAATCACATCATAATTGACTTCAAAATCTAAATCCATAAAATTTCCACGATGTACATCAAATCCATAATCTTCTAATGTATCACAATGCTCATCACTTAATTCACAAACACTTATATTTGAACTATCAATATCAAATTTATCTTTCAATTTTTTAGCTAAAAATCCATCTGCTGAACCAATTTCTAAAATATAATTTACGTCTTTATCTTTCATGTAATCCATTAAAAAATCTATAATTTTATCAGTGTATTTATTTCTTATTTTTTCTGGATAAAGTGGATGAGTTTTTCTATAATCTTCTGTATAATATTTTGTTAAATTCTCATCTCCTTTATAATGTCTAAAAATATGTTTACATTTTTTACATTTCCACACATTTGGAATCTTGGTTGGCAAACCAAGTAAATCTTTACAACAATAACATTTTCCTGGTTTATCTTGTTGTACTAAAGTATATTGTATCATAATTTATCTCCTATATATGTCATAACAACTCCGAAAATGTTTTAAATTTTACAACTTCATTATTAGTAAGATGATTCAATATAACTCTAAAAGTTTCATAATTTTCTGAATTCCAATTATTTTGATTGTAGTGTCCAGCAATATGTGATTGAAAATGTACTGCACCATCCCACTCTCTCAAAGTTTCGGTTTCATTTATAGAATCTTCTCCATAAAAAAAGGAAGTATCAAAATTTATCCCTTTGTTAATCCTATCATGTGCTGCTATCCAATCAAAATATTCTGAAACAGCGTCAGCACTATCTTGAGTACATCCCCACCCTGGCATTCTGAATCCCTTGGGACTTACACCTACGGACACCCATTCATTTATAATATCTTTAACTCTATCTTTCGCCTCGTGATAACTCAACTCTAAAAATTCTTGTTCACCAATTTCCTCAAAAGTATATTTAAATACCTTATGATAATGTCCGTGTGAAGATAACTCAATATAATCTTTAGACTTCCACCAATCTATCCAATCCTTATTTTCACTTAATGGATATTTGTCGTGATAATTAGATGGTATGAATAAATTAAATTTACAACCATACTCTTTATTAAGTTCTTCTATATAACCTACTGACTCATCACCTTCGCATCCCCAACCTTGTTCTGGATGCAAATCATCTATTGCAATTACTATTTTCACTACTTCTTTTTTGTTTTTTTAGTTTTAGATAATCCTTCTTTTATACCATCTTCAATATATTTTTTAATAGTATCTGATACTTCTGGCTCTTTAACTATTATATTCATATTATGTCGTTTACCAACTACAGATTTTATTTTTCTTTTCTGTTCATCTCCTTTAAAAACTCTATAAGAATCGGAATCTTCGTGTAGTGTTGATACTTCAAATACTACACCATCTGTTAATGCTTCTAGCTGGTGTGGTTGACCTGGTATTTGTCTAACAACATCTCCAGGATATAATTTAACAGTCTTAACCTCTGCTTTTTCTGTATCTATCCATCTATAAATAAATTCTCCCTCTTGTACATACCAACTTTCATCTTTAACCATATGATAATGCATTGAAAATTTACAACCCTCTTTAAATTTCAATAACTTACCACAATACAACTCATTATTTTCTATAATAAGTTCTTCGCCCCAACCTTTGGGTACTACACACCCTTCAACAACATCTCCTATTTTCCATCCACCTCTACTGTAGTCATAGGATGTAATATCTCTAGATGTCTTCCATTTTTTAGTTTCTTTTGATTTAAACTGTTTTGTCTCTTTCACCAACTAATCTCCCAATCTTTAAATTCTGCTGCAATACAATCTATCTTGTAATCTTTTCTACCACCATCTTCTACTTGGTCTTGTATAATATTCTTTGCTGTATTTCTAATTCCATTTAATCCGTGAGTTAATCCAAGATTTCCATCACCTTCACCTGCTCTATATTCAGTTTCATTATGCCAGATATGTAAATTCATCTGAGAAAGTACAACTATCGCACGGACAAATTCAGCATCTACACCTTCTAAATTCAAATCATGAAGTATCTCCTGTATCTCTTTTGCATATTCTTTCTTATGTTCAGGTATAAAAACTTCCTTTAACTGAATGATTGAAAGTCTATCTATTAACTCACTTATGGTCGGTAGATATTTTCGTAATTTCATCTTTTAACTCTTTTCTTGTAATTAATTTTTTAGAATTATTATTTAAATTGTGTAGATTAGTTTCACATACTTTATGATTCTTCATCCAAGATTTATTATTCTCTCTATTGATATGTGCTGCTTCATTAGTCATTCCCTCTACATACATTCGCTTTTTAGGATGATTTCTATTATGTACTTTCAATATATTTTTCACTATAAACTGTTTATAATCTCCCCCAAGTATTTTACCAGCAACAGTCATAAAAGAAGTGTCCTCTCCACAAGCCCAAACTCCCAAAGGTATATTAGCTCCTGCCATAACCAATTGACTTGATATAACTAATCCACTACCATCAAATTTGGGATAAGTAATAAGTTGTAAATCTACCTCTCCAGATTCCTCATTAACTTTATTCATCTCTGCTAATGACATTGTATACAAAATACTACTAGGATCATTTTCCCAATCCTCTTCTCTCTCTTTAAACTTCGCATCTGTAAATTTAGGATGTTCTAAAACTTTCCAACTGTCATCCCACATCTTTCTAACTGCAAATGTAACTATATATCTATAAATATTATTCTGATTCGTGTAATCATAAATTGATTTTAATACTTGATATGTTTCCTTCGGTAACAAACAATCACTTTCACCCCAAATCAAAAAATCAGTATTAGGTGCGAACATATTATTAAAATCTCGCCTGTAATCACCTATAAAATAAAAATCATCTGAATCTGTCGTAGTAACATTTAAATGTTCATATCTAAAATTTTGTAATATTTTTGTATAAAACTTTTCTTCTACTTGTTCAATAACTTTATCATTCTCTGGTTTCTCAAAGTATGTGTTAGTATTGAGATAAAAATCTATATAAATATTTTTATGTTCTTCTTCTGGAACTTGACCGACAAGTTGTATCAAGGAATCTACATATTCTTCAACCATTTCAATCTCATACCACATTATATGACAACCTATAGCTATTTTCATATAACTGCTCTACCTTTCATTTCTTCCCAATCTCTATTCTTTCTTACTTTGTCATTAACCCATATTACTGTTTCTAACAATATCATATCTTCATATCGAGATACTAAAGCTTGGGTATCTTTTGGTAAACAATGTCCACCAAATCCCAAATCACCATCAGGACCTGGAACAGCCCAATGTGATTTACCAAGTCTTTCATCGTATGTTGCGTACTCTACAACTTTATCATAGTCTATTCCTATCTTATCACACACTATTTTCATTTCATTTGCAAATGATACTTTAGTAGCAAGAAAACAATTAACAAAATACTTTACCATTTCAGCAGTCTTACTACCAGTCTTAACAATAGTGGCGTTAGGAAATACTTTACTGTAAACTTGTCGTAAAATATTCGTTCCTTTCCTTGTACCACCTAATATAATTCGTGTTTGATTCTTAAAATCCTCAAGAAAGTTAGCCTCAGTAAGAAACTCTGGATTAAATATAACATCAACTCCTTTATATTTCCTATGTAACTTATCTGTAGTTCCTGGTGGTACTGTAGATTTGATAACTACTATTGGTTTATTATCCTTACTATAAACTTCATTCCACCCCATAGTTACTTCATTTATTTCTGATACTACACTCTCAACTATACCGATATGACAACTTCCATCTTTATTCATTGGTGTTGGTACACATATAAATATAATACTACATCTTGATACCAAATCTTGTAAATTAACTGAGCTTTTAGAAGTATTAAACTTATCATAAGTTTCTAACTCATAATGTTTTTCGAAACCACTCTTTATTGCAGTTCCAACATAACCTTGTCCGACTATACCTATTTTCATCCCAATAATTCCTCAAATGTTATCCGTTCAAATCTTTTATCTGCAGGACTCCTATCAGATAAAATTACCATTTCAAACTTGAGTTCTTCAAACCAATCATATAATTCTTTAGTACTCTGTATCGCTTCCATCAATTCCCCATCTTGAGGTTGAGTTCCCTTTTCATCATCATAAACATCTTTAGAAGCTTTATCAGACACAAAATGTTGACTACTATCCCATTTAGCTTTTGGATCTGGAAGTAATCCTCCTGGTTGACCAGCCAAATCCCAACCTATAGTAATTAACCGTTTACATCCTAAAAGTAATGTCAACGGGATTGCTAATTCATAAGTTAATCCTGGACCCCATTTTATCTCTACACCGTGCCTAAAACTAAGTAAATTATCAAACTCTCTGGTAGCCGCAGTAGTTTGGTCGTGCATTGTAAATGGTGGATTAGAAACTGGTATAAATATATCCATTGGATGCATTGATGCAAACTCTAAATGTTCCTTAAAATATGACTTCGCCAACGCATACATAACTATAGTATTATCAGTAACATACTTGGTCTTTTTATGATTCCAAGTATTCAATAAATGAAAATCTACACATTCTCCAACATAATCATAACTATGTTTTACTGAACATACCAATTTATCAGACAAAAAATCATTTAACTTCTGTTTATTATGGTCTCCCAAACTTGGTCCTGCTGTAACCCAATACATAGTTTCATCTTTATATATATCTTTTAGATAATCTAACCTTTCTTCTATAGAACCTAAAGTATTAATATGTCGTTTTATATCTGGTGTTTCTTTTTTCATTTCCAAAACTCATATAATCCAACATCTAATTCATATTCTTCCCACTTAAATTGTTCTCTATTTGGTTGTAGTTGTGCCCATTTCCACATTTTTGTAAGACCTTCCTTCAAATTTGTCTTATGTTCAAAATCTAACAATTCTACTGATTTCCTATACGTTGAATATGCACTATGTACCTCGTGTCTCTGTTCTAATTCTACTATTTTACCTCCACCCATAACTTCAATTAAAGTATCCGCCGCTTCTTTAATACTTACATCAGTTATTCCACCTAAATTTATAATTTGTTTACTAGCCCTGTCATCAATCCCCGCTTTCCATAGTGGCTCTACAGAATCACCAATATATGAAAATGCCCGTCTTTGTGATCCATCACCAAAAAGTGTAACAGGTTCTCCATTTAAATGCTTATTCATCCAAATCCCCAACACATTTCTATATTTATCCCATATGTTTTGTTTTTCTCCATAGACATTATGTGGTCTAATAATACACCAATCCAATCCATGTTGTTCACCAGCTATCTGTATATCTCTCTCACACGCCATCTTAGCAATTCCGTAAGGATCTATTGGTTGTGGAGCATACATTTCTTTAAATGGTACTGTATTATTTCCATATACTGCCATAGATGAAGTAAATACTAATCTACTAACATTATATTTTATCGACAATGTAACCAACTTAGAAGTAGTGACCAAATTATTCTTATAATTAAATTGTCTAACAAATGGACTTAATCCTTCTGCCGCATAAGCAGCAAAATGATACACTATATCAAAATTATATGATTCAAATAACTTTTCAATATCATCATTCAATATATTGTAATCATAAAAATTTACTAAATTATTAACATGATCTCTATAACCACCACTCAAATCATCTATTCCAACAACCTTGTGTTCTGTATTAGCAACAATCCAATCCGCTAAATTGGATCCTAATAACCCTGCTACTCCTGTAATTAATATATTCATTATTTACTCCTATATTGCATAATACCTTCTTCTGGCAGTAGGAAACTCATCAAGAAAATAAAAAGCAAAATCTAATTTATCTAAAAGACCCATTTCCTCTAAATGACAAGGTATTAATCTATGATTTGAAATACCACCAGAATGATCGTGAATTGTTCCGCCGCTCCAAATATTAGGATTTCTAGTCAAGTATTCATCCATTTTATCATATAATTCACAATACATATCCATATACTCAGGCTTTGAAAATGCCCAAGAATCTATAACACCTTCACTGGTATGTGGGTATCCAGTCAATCTCATTTCTATACCAGTATCCGTTTCACTTAATTCATTGTTTGATATAAATGGTAAGTTATGTTCTTTTCTTTTACTAAACCAAACTCTTTCGTCAATAAACCCACCATCCACCGTGTGATCGCCGTATATACTCGGTCCAGTTCTAAATGGTCTATTCCAATTACCTAACCAAAATTTATTTCGATCAAACTTACTAAAATCAACTATAGTATTCCACGCTAAATCATATCTACCAATATACACCATATCGTACTTTACACCAGTTTCTCTCTCATACTCTTTCCGTAATTCAGAAACGTGTTTGTGACTAAACCACTTATGATAATGAGCTTGAATTCGTGTGTTATTACTTCCAGTAAAAATTCGTCCTGAATGTGGTGGTAAAGGAAAATTTGGTTGTTTTAAAAATTTATAACTAACTGGATTATACAAATTAATTATATCATCTGACCTCTCTAATGTCGCTGTGTGGCAAAATACATCACAATCATTATGATCTAATATATACTTTTTATAATGTTTATAACCAAGTTCTAAACTTTCTAATGAATCGCCTTCACCATACTTACCACCAATGCCTCCAACTATTCCATGTAAACAAAAAGCTATTTTTTTAGTTTTTTCTGTCAAAATGGAAACTCCAATCCAGTATATAATTTAAATTGATGAGACGCTTGTAAAGTAGCTAATTCTTTACCTGTTTCTGTCTCTACTAAACAGTTAATAAAATCATTTGATTTGTGTATCATATTTGTAATATCTACTGGAGTACAGTTATAAACTACCGAGTCTCGTATATCATGTATCTCATTCCAATTTTCTCGATTTATATATTCTGTTTCGAATCTGTTTGTTTTACCGGCCCAATTAACTGATTTAGAATAACCACCATCACCTACTATATAAAGTTTCTTTTGATTATTATATCTACTAAGTATAGTAGTAGCGGAATACACATCAGTATTATATGCCTTCAACCTATTATTATCATTAATTACTGTATTTGCACATCCTACTTCATTAACATTAACTTCACACTCATCTACATATTTAATAATTTCAACCTTGTATGGCATCGTAATAGCAAAACCTTTGATACCTAATGTTCTAACTGATTTTACAGCATCTTCTATATTACTTACTGAAAATGATTTATAGATTTTATTTAAACCATAATAATAAAAAGCACTATTCATCATTTGACACCCAGTATTACCAGATGTTTCTGCAAATGAACAATATATTTCTGTATCTTTATTTACCCATTGATTCACTTATAACTCTCTTTGCTATTTGTACAGCACTCAAACCATATTTTTCATATAAATCTTTAGGTGGTGCTGATTCAGGGAAAATATCATTCAATCCAATCCTTACAACTTTTTTAGGAAATTCATCTGTTAAAACCTCTGAAACTGCAGAACCTAATCCACCAATTATAGAATGGTCTTCAACAGTAAATAAATAGTTAGTTTCTTTTGCACATTTAATTATTATTTCTTTATCTATAGGTTTTAATGTTGATAGGTTTACAACCCTAATACTATGATTTGTTAATAATTTAGAAGCCTCAATTACATCTCCCAAAATACATCCCGTAGTGAATATTGTTATATCAGTTCCATCTTTCACTATCTGACCCTTACCAAATTCAAATGGTATATCAATATCTTCAACTGGTTGCCTACCTAATCGTAAATAATATGGTGAATCTAATTCTGTTTCACATAAGTATTCTATAACCTTTATAGCTTCAGAGTAAGATGCTGGATTTAATATTTTCATATTTGGTAGAGCTCTCATAATACTAACATCTTCTAATCCCATTTGAGTCACACCATCTTTACCAATAGCCATACCAACGTGAGTTCCCACTAAAATAACAGGACGATTTGAATAAGCCAAACTACACCTTATAATATCATACCTGCCTGTAAGAAATGAACCAAATGAAGCAAGAAAAACCTTGTATCCATATTCAGAAATTCCCGATGATACTCCTATCATATTGGCTTCTGCTATTCCTATTTGAAAAAATCTATCTGGATGTTTTTCTTTAAAACTTGCTATCTTTGTAGCCTTACCTAAGTCTGCGTCTAATGCAACAATGTTGTCGTATTTATCTCCCATTACAGGTAGATGATTTCCAAATGCTTCCCTTGTAGCTTTCATCTTAAACTCCCAACTCTTTCATTGCTATCTCATACTCGTCATCAGTAGGAACTTTACAATGCCAATCAGGGTGTTCCATAAAAGAAACTCCTTTGCCCTTAATAGTATCTAAAATAATACATTGTGGCATATGATGTTTAACATTACCTATCTCTCTCATTTCATATCTGATAGTATCCACATTATGACCATCTATAACTTTACAACTCCACCCAAATGATGATATTCTTTCTTGTAGATTATCATACATAATACTAACTTCTCCAGTATATCCATCATTTTGTCCTTTGTTCCAATCTATAATACAAACTAAATTTGTTAACTTAGTTTTAGGATAATACATTAATGATTCCCAAACTTGTCCTTCTTGTAATTCTCCATCACCCAATACACAAAATACAGTTCCATCTATATCTCGTAAATGTTGTCCAATTGAATGTCCTATTGCTATACTTAATCCTTGTCCTAAAGAACCTGTAGTAGCATCTAAAATTGGTAATCTTAATTTGTCTGGGTGTCCTTGCAGTGGTGAATCAATTTCTCTAAACAAATCTAATTCTTCGTCTGTTATTTGTCCTAACTCATGTAATACTGCATAAATGATAGGAACTGCGTGTCCTTTAGATAAAATCAATTTATCTTTACCACCAATATCATAATCTTCATACAACACACTTGTTAATTCTGCCATAGAAAACGCTCCACCAATATGTCCTGATTGTTTTGCTCTGACCATATCTATAACTTTTTTTCTTAATACATTTGGATTAATTTTCATTATGGACTTTCTCTTTTAATAACCCCACAGAAATATGAGTTATCTTTGATAATATATCTTCAAAATGAAAGTTATTATTGTTACCACCAGTTTGACCAGGGAAATCTGATTTTCCTTTAAGAGATATAGTTAAATCTGCAAACTCATTACAATTATTTATAGGATTTCTTGTAACCAATATAGTTTTCATTTCTTTTTCTTTAGCCACTCTAAATGCCTCCAAGACATTCTTTGAATTACCAGAACCTGACATTCCAAAAACAACATCATCTTTGACACCTTGATATTTTAATTGTTCGCTGAATATAAATCTAAATCCTAAGTCATTACTAACACCAGTAATAGTTGCTTGATCACTACATAAACTAACACATTTAAAATTATTTCGTGGAATTGTTTGGGCACCTTTATCTTCTGATACGAATGGATGCATATTCATATCTACTACCAAGTTCTGTACTGAAGCCACATTACCACCATTACCACATGCAAATACTGTTTTTTCATTATCATATGCCTCAAATATCATATCAACAAATTCTATAATTTTACTTGTAGGTATATTGTGAAATGAATTTGATGATTCTGTCTTATATAAATCAATTAGTTTTCTTTTATCCATGATTATTTTCCTTGTTCATATACTTTGCTAATAAATATTTTCCATATAAAAATAAAAAATTACCATACTTCCCATCTTTAAAATTATCATACAATGTACAGATATTAAAATATTGTAAAATTCCCAAAAGTTCTACATTATCCCAGTCATAATTATTTTCATCACAAAACTTTTTAAAAATATCCATAAAATAAACCAGATTACTTTTTGAATAAAACTTTACACTTGCACCGTTACCATATGCATAAGTTACATCATAATCAAACATATCTTTTAATATACTTTGCCCATTAATCATTAATGCATGATATAATTTTCCCAAATCATAATAAATATCACCAACATCTATACTATTTCCAAATTGTTGTCTCCAATCTATCAATACAAATTTATTATTTTCTCTATCGTATAAAATGTTCTCTGGTTGTAAATCTCCATGAAAATAAGAAGGTATTGCATTTTGATAAAATTCTGTCCAATTAATTTTATCTAACATAACTTCTATAGGTTCTACCTCAACCCCATTAATATTAGTAACCCCATCTAAACTTGTTCCAGATAATGACTTTACTCTTTCCTTAGTTTTTGTTTCATACATTTGAATACAATCATCTATAAAAGTATCAGTAACTTCTTGTTCTATAAATAAATTTTCTTGACAATTATCTAAAAAATTTCTCATAATAGATTCATCTGTAATATTTGATAACATTTCTCCTCTAATATAATCATAACAATACATATTATCATTTATAACAGTTACTTTCGGACAATTATCATTTAAATATTTAATTCTTTCTATCCGTTGTAATGCTTTTTCTGAATCATTAAAATATTTAATCACTTTCTTCTTGTGTATAAAAATGGCTTCATCACTCTTATTAGCTACAACATCATTACAAAAAACCTTTTTGGTGGCATTGTAAGATTTATTATTTCCAGTATCATGCCAAGTAAAATCAATCAATCTAATATTTTCCAAACCATCAAATCCATGTATAACTTGATACTCATCTTTTACTATTTGTCTATCTTCTAATACATTCCAAAAATCCACATAATCGTGTATTCCTGCCATACCTACATAAGCTCTATTTCCTGTTCCATAATACAAATTTTCTAAATATTTACTTCCACGTACTAAACAATAATTCATTGAATCTTCTAAATCAACTTTTGAAACTCCTAACCAATTTTCACTAATATAATTAAAAGCCATATCTTCTTCAACTATAGTATCTACTGATGTAAACATAAAAGGTACTTGTAATTCATCTTTACAACATAATAAACTATAACCTGGACCTGAACCCTTTTCATCATAATTATCAACATCTACATATGTTATTTTTCTATCAGTATATACACTATCAAGGTAAGTTTTTATTTGTTCTGATTTGTAACCAACTGCAATTACTATCTCAACCTGTTTATCCAACTTATCAATAATATAAGATATAACAGGTTTATTTTCTAATGGAAGTAAGGCTTTATGTAATCCACTAATATCATTATTTCTTGTTCCCCTACCTGCTGCTAAAATACAAAATTTAAAATTATAACTCAGTTCAGATTCACACTTTGAACAATAGTAAACATCAATATAATTAGTACCAAAGTCATGATAAACTTTTACAGTAGATTGACAATTAGTACAATATGCAGTTTTCATTTAATTCCTATCATGTTCTGTTTCTATTTTACCACTACCTCTATCTGAATCATCTGCAAATCTAATACAGTCATTCAAATGAGCAGTAGAACACTCTAAAGCAGTATAATCAGTTGTAGCTATAACTCTATGTTTAGTTTTTAATGGAACACACCAACCGTCCCCAACTTTATATGTTCTCGATTCCATTGTACCATCATCTTTTTCTAATAATACTTCAGCCTCACCTTCAATAACATAATTTGTTTCAACCTTCTTTTCATGCCATTGTAAACTACTCTGATATCCTTTGTTCATATGAATCAGTTTATAAGCATAATGTTCATTCAACTCTAACCATAGTTCATAACCCCAAGGCTTTTCTACTCTATATGAACTAATATCTAATCGGTGAGATTTATTCTCATCTATCTTATCTTTATATTCTTCAAGGGCCTCTCTTATCCACTCATCGTGTATATGTTCATATTTTGACATCTTTAACTCCCTCATCTCTATTTAAATTTATAACACTAGCTGCAACTCTACCGTCTGGTTTCTTATCATTAATTAATACCCTATCACCACCACCAATACCCATAACAAGTTGATCATAAATTATTCCAGCTTTTCTCAACTGTTCTTCAGTTGATTTTCTCATACCTTCTTTTCTACCAGTAGTAAGAATTATATTATAACCTTTACCGTCCCACTCCCACAACTTTTCTTTAGTACCTGAAAGCACTTTCATATTTTGTTCTAAATCATATCTAGTTATATCGTTATTTCCGCTGTTTGGATGTTCAGTTAATGTGCCATCCAGATCACAAAAAATTGTTTTAGGTCTACTCATATTTCAAATTCCTTTAATATTTCCATTAATCTAACTCATACATTTTTACGTTTCTTTCAGGTGTTCCCGCCCAACCTGGATATGCATATGTATCTGTAGTCAAATATTTATCTTGTTTTTCTAAACAAGGTCTAATGAACAGGAATATTGCATCTCGTGGTTCTGTTCCAGGTTTTGGACAACTTGCTCTATGATAAACATTGGGTGTAAGTATACCATAAGTTCCAGGAGGTCCTTCTAGATTTGCCAATTGCCATCCACTCTCTAATTTTTCTTTAATGACCGTTGGTGGAATCCTTGACGCGGGATATATTTGTGGTTTAATTGCATCTCTGTGAGGTGCCATTCTATAAGAAGGTATAACTGGAATATCACCGTTTTCATCTATTAAAAACTTAAAAGCTCCACTATCCCCCGTAACCGTATTTAAATTGATAAGCATTTTCAAAAATTCTGTAGGACAATCATCATAATGCCATTTCCATGACGAATCATACATTGAATCGTCCCACTCATTATCTGGTTGGTTATCCAAAGGTACATTTCTATACAAATGAAAGAATTCTATCTTAGCATTACTTCCAAAAACTTCTCGCTCGACAATTGGCATTATCAATTCTAACAGTTCATAAATTTCATCTATACTTTTCCAATCATCCACTCTTATAGCATGTTTTGGTCCGACGTGACATCCACCATTATCTATGACTTTGTCCATTTTTTTATGTATTTGAGATATCAAATAATCATATCTCTCACTTTCCTCTTTTGAAAATGAATCTAATATATTTGTATCTGCTGTTAAATCATATAAAGAATCATATTTGCCCGTAGATGTTTCCCATTTTTCTCTACATAAATCGTAATGTTCTCTATATGTTCCTGGTTTATCTTGTTGTACTAAAGTATATTGTATCATAATTTATCTCCTATCCCGTTTTAAATTTATTATATAAAACCTCTCCTACCTCAAATTGCCATGGATAATCAATATCAAAAACTTCCAATTCATCCATTTCAAATAACTCTGGATTTCCTTTAGTGAATGGTGCATCACCCATCCAAATTTCATCCTTAATAGTATCCATCCTTGATGCATAAAGACAATGAGCTGCTTCATAAGTGGTCTCCACCACCTTAGTATTCATAATAGTAGTTCCCTCAGGCCAATTTGTAATCATATCACCTTCTTCATCCCAATAATATTGTTTCTTTCCTATAACACCAAACAAACCATCTGAATTTGAATTTATATACTTCTCAACAAACCCATCAATAGTTTCCGTCTTTAATAATGGTGTACACGCACTAATCAAAACAACATATTTGTAGGGCAGTTTATCATGCCACTCATATATATTTGTCAATGAATTTTCACCATTGGCCGATTTCTCTGACCTATGGTATATATTCACTTCATACTTTTTACATAAATCTACCAATTCTTTCTCATACACTGAACAATAAAAATTATCCTTTGGAATTATTTTAGAATCCAATACTTTTTGTATCCCCAAATCCATCAACGTAGTATCTGCAAATGGATTTATCATTTTACGAGGAACTCTTGTTGAATTTAACCTAGCTTGAATTATAAAACATATATCCTTTAAAGATTTATTTACCACGTTATTCATATTGCTTTTCAAAAACAAAATATTCATACATTGAATATCCGTCATCATCCAAATAATGATAAATCGTTCTATAGTTGAATCTTTCAAAGGACTCCCTGACTTCTTCTGTTGTAAGTTTAAGCCCAAGTATATAATCTTCAACGTTATTAAAATATGTTGCTTCATGACATTCATTCTTATCTCCGTGCCGTGTTTGAATAGCAATTTTTTTCGGATTAAGACTGAGCCATTTCTCAACCATCTGCCGCCAATATTGATAAGATGGGAAATGCTGTATGACAGATATAGAAAATATCAAGTCAACTTTTTGTTGTATATATAAATCGTCAAGATTGACCAAATGATATTGCGCAATTAATTCTTTGCCATGTGATTGTAGAAAATTTTTGCATTCTTGAAGACTGTTCTTTGAAAGGTCAACAACAATTAATCCACACTTATCCACTAAAGATAGCGCGCCAACGCCACCACCACATCCCCAATCAAGAGCTATTTTAATATCATCAAAATTAATATTATTCAAAAGATGTTTTTTTACTTCATTGTTTTGTTTTTTGATATTTTCAGCATATTCGCTGCCCACAAAATGCTTAAACTTATCTGGAACAGCCTTGTCCCAAAACTCACTTAATTTCTTTTCGTCTATGCTAATCATTTCTTTTCGTCTATGCTAATCTTTCGCTGTATTTCTTCAGTTAATGGAAAATGTTCTTTACTCCAAATAGAACTAAAATTGTATTCTGAATTTTCTCCCAAATTGTAAAGTCTAGTATCATAATTTAATTCATTCAAAATATAATTCCATAATTCTTCATATTGTCCATAATAAACTGAATATGCATTTGACTCGTTAACTAAATGTGGTAAATTTTCTTTACCTTCTTCAAAAGAATGATTTAAATCTCCAGTAAATTTTTTAGACACCGCTGATAAACTAGTTCCTCCATCCATTCCAATAAAATAAATTTCTTTAGGTTTCATCTCTAATGCAAACATTAACAATCTAGGAACACCGCCTAATTTACCATATATTCTAGTATTAAAACAACTAATTTTAGGATAATTTTCATATAATAATCTTAAATATGTTTTTTCTTTCTCCCATCTAGAATGTAATTCAAACATCAATATAGGATTAAACTCATTTACATAATTCAAAAAGTCATCACTTTGATAATCCACCTCACCACCAATAACTGCAATATCTACTTTCCTGTTCTTCAAATTGGAATTTAAATAAAAATGATTTAAAGAAAATATATAATCATATTCTAAATTATGCCACTTAACTTCATTTGTAGAAGGTCCAGCACCTACAATTAATATTTTACTATCTTTAAATTTATCAAATTCATCCAAATAATTATATACTATATCAGAACTTTTCTTTAAATTATTTGTAAATGGAAATAACTTTTTTAATTCTCCGGTAGCCCATCTACTAAAATCAGATTTATCTGCTAGACTAAAAAGACTCATCTATCCCCTCAAATGTTTTCGTACTTTTTTCTCTGATTCTGTAACCTTTATTTCCCCATCACCACGAGCCTGCTCCAATTCTCTTATTCCACTCATTAATTTAAATAAACCCTGTGGCTCTACTGATGACAATTGATCAGAACCCCACATTGACCTATCTAATGTAATATGTCTCTCTATAACCGAAGCACCTAAATAAGTAGCCGCTACTGAAGTGGATAGTCTAAATTCATGTCCACTATATCCCACTTCACAATTATATCTTTCTTTAAGTGTTTTGATTGCACTTAAATTCAATTCATCTATTGGTGCAGGATATGTAGAATTACAATGTAATAAAACAAAATTTCCAGCTCTTTCATAATACGGTTCTACCACAATCTTTGATTTTAACAAAACTACAGCATGATCTATCTCATCTCTAGTACTCATACCAGTACTTAGAATTACTTTCTTATCAGTATCTCTCGCCGCTATCAACAACTCATCATTAGTCAACATTGCCGATGGTATTTTGATATATGGGATATCATACTGCATTAAAAATTCTAAACTATCTAAATCCCAGGGTGATGCAGACCAATCAATTTTTCTTTCTTTACAATATACATCTATTTCATCGTATTCTTCTTTTCCAAACTCTACCTTATATTTGTAGTCTAAATAAGTCATTTTACCCCACGGCGTTTCTCTTATTTTAGATTTCTCATCTTCGGGAACACAAACATCGGGATTTCTCTTTTGGAATTTTACTGAATCACACCCAGCCGCCGACGCAATATCTATCAATCTTTTAGCAATATCCATATCACCATTATGATTTATTCCTATTTCTGCTATAAAATATGTTCTCATTTCATCAACCCTTCATATAACTCATTTTGTTTTACTTGTTTGTCAATTGTCTTTGGGTGATATAAAGATAATTCTTCGTGTGGTGGTAGATGTGCGTATGTTTTACAACCTGTAATGTGTTCATGAACTGGTTTTACCCATCTTATACCAGGACTGTTTCTAAAAATTCTGGCCTGATAATCGGGAAAATTCACCCAACCTTTTTCTGTAACTCTCCATCCCCATTTTTGTGTCCACTCATCGGTGAGACCTTCAACTGTATTTACTCTTGGTATCCAAACCAAATCAACATCATTCATTTCTAATATAGTATGTAGTTGTTCCATTAATGTTTCGTGTGGGATTTCATCTGCATCTAAATGAAATATATAATCTCCACTACTCATTTTCTTAGTATGATTTTTTAGGTCTGAGAAGTTACCATCAAACTCAAATGGATGCCAACTAAATTCTCCATTTACTGAATGACTTCTTAAATATTCTTCTACACCTTTATTACCGTTTTTAGAATCATAGGTGATTACTATTTCGTCTTGTAACTCTTTATGTTTTAATAAAAATGTAACTAATTTTTGTAACTCTACTTCTTCATTACAAACAGTTATGCAATAACTAATTTTCATATTCGAATCGGGTTTCTAATGCTTCCTTTAAACTTTTTGATAATTTTATAGGCTCTTTATAAACTGGAGATTTTCTAGCTTTCAGATAATCATAAGTTCTATAAAGATTATTAGATCTATTTAAAGGTTTTAAATCTCTGTAAAGCCTTCTTAATTGTACTTCCCCCATATCTCCTTTAGTTTCTAATTTTAATCCATAAATCTTATTTTTAGCATCTACTAACTCAATTTCTCCGATTTCCATTAAAAATTTTTCTATAACATCTCTGGGAACCAATGGCCTGTTACTTTCTTCTATTTTTAATCCAATCAAAAATCGTTTAGCACCAGATTTAGTTGGTACTTGTATATCTCTAGCCAATGTTAAAATAGAATGTGTCAAAGCTCTACCACTTCGTTCATTCTTATATCTAAATGAAATTATATCTCCCGCCTTTACCTTAGGCCATTGCGTGATTACTTTCATTTCCCTTTCCTTCTATTATTACTTCTATATATCGTAGTGCTTCATAAAATAATACATAATTAAATTCTCTAGAATTATCCATATCTAATTCAAAATCATATCCTTTTCTCTCTGATTTAATATATTTAGCCGCTACCCAACAATAAGTATCTTCAAAAGTTTTTGGATCTTCTTTCGGATACACTACACCTTTTTCTGGAACATTTACTACTGATGGATACCAATAAATAGACCTCTCGATATCATATTCTTTTAAATCTATAACTACCTGTGGTGTATTTTTTAAATGTTTTTCCATAAATTCTGAATCTTCTCCCATCCTACCATCAGACATATAACCACATCTAAAACACATATATGATATTAAATCTCCTTGAGATTCCTCAATACACATTTTTTCAGCATTACATACTGGACAAGTTATTTTCTTTTCCACATTACACCTTTTTAAGCTTTGGAAGTTTTATTTTAGTAGGTTCTGATTGAGAATCGCTAACCTTTTTAAGTTTAGGTAAATTAAGAGCAACTTCTTTTGGAAATTCAGGAACATATTTATCAATAATCATTCCTAATTTTTCTGTCATTTTCTGTCTAGTAAAATTTCTAGCATATATTGCCTGTCTTTTAGATTTTTTACTATATTTTTTGTATTGTTTAAAACAATTAACCAACTCCCTTTTGACCATAGGATAGTCACAAGTAAACCATTTAGCTCCTTCTTGATATATATTCTCTGGAAATGCATCTTTCGGAACTTCTGTTAATCTTCCTTTCATAAGAGTAACGGCGTCCTTTTTAAGAAAATCTAAATGTCCACTCCAATTACTAACCAACATAGGCTTTCCAGTAGTTGAAAATTCTAAAATAGGCCTTCCAAAACCTTCTCCGTGAGTAAACATAGTCATAGCTTTTACTTTTGGATGATTATATAAAGCATTCATTTGGTCATCTGTCAAATCTCCGTGTAATAAATACACGGGTGGTAACTTCTGTCCTGGAAATTGTTTTTTAATTTGATCAATTTTACCTAATATCTCGTATCTGTCAAGTACTGATGGGGTAGCACCTGTAGTTTTCAAAATCAACGCTGGTTTCTTTAACTTTCTACCATACGCTTCATAAAATATTTTAATTAATGCACCAACATCTTTTCTGTCATTACCTAAACCTCCCTGTAACCAATGTCCTGTAAAAAAATAACAAAAATCTTCTTCAATTTTACCTAATTCCTCGTTTATCAAATCATCAGTTGTAACTTTTCCATAAATATTTTCATTATAACCTTCAAACAATACTTCTATAGGTTTCTCTAAAAGTAATTCTCCAACTTTTTCTTTAGT
>Ga0209128_1000834_pt1 | contig 22051 bp, 27 predicted proteins | sample ETNvirnome_6_100_FD_184072 | JGI IMG/M metagenome (GOLD analysis project Ga0209128, IMG submission 184072) | Marine viral communities from the Pacific Ocean - ETNP_6_100 (SPAdes) (version 2) | ecosystem: Environmental > Aquatic > Marine > Oceanic | place: Pacific Ocean | collected 2013-06-19 | reverse complement strand
GTAAGTTTAAAGGTAAGCAATATTCTGGATAACCCCCCGCCTCGATTTGGAATTAAAGAAGATGTATTTCTGGGAAATGAATTTGAAAAAATAACTTTAATCAGAGAGATTTCAAAGATTGCCGAAAAAGTATCTTTTTGGAACAAAGAATATTTGGCCTCACCATTGAGGGCCAGCAAAGGTGTATCTGAATTTAAAGTAGTAATATCTCAAAATCCGCGAGATATAGCCTTAATGTCCACAGGAAGAAGATGGACTTCATGTGTGGAGCTTGGAGTCGGTGCACATTATGAAAGTATATTTTGTGAATTAGAATCTGGAGGGTTTGTAGCTTATTTGGTTAAGGCAAATGATTTAGAAATAAAAAACCCAATGGCTAGAATTTGGATTAGAAGATTTACAAACAACAGTGGTGAATCTATTGCTATACCTGAGAGTGAATCTTATGGAGAAGAACAGCCGGGGTTTGTAGAAACCGTAAAAGCATGGATTAGTTCTAAGCAAGGAGATTTAGAATACGGCACATACAAAAGAATGGGCGCAGATTGGTCTGACACATTTGAAGATATATATAATTATCTTCCAGATGATCCAGAGTTTTTGAGAGATATGTTTCTTAATCCCGAAAGCTATATTGGCGAGACCGGAGATCTATATACTGTTCTTGATAACTTTTATTATAATTATGATGAATTATTTGAAGAAGATGGAGAAAATCATTATTATAATAGAGGAAACTCTTTGACTATGTATCATTTTGATGAAAAAGAATTTGATTCTTTGAAAGAAGCAGAAGAGTTTATAAAAAGTTTAGGGAATAATTGGAAATGGGAACTTCAAGCATATATAGATGTGGATTTACGATATGCAAATCTAAATGATTGGGGAGAGCAAGACGAAGAAGAACCTTACATTGGCAAGGGACAACACATAAATAAATACATTACAGGAGAAGAACAGAGGTTTGAAATATCAAAAACAGATGCCGAAGACATTATAAAACATAAGTCCAAAATGGTTAAAAGATCTGCTTTTAATAAGCTTATAGCCAATCCAGATATGGTAACAAAACCTTTAGCGGAAGCAATGTATGAAGAATATAAAGGAGATTTAAAATTGAAATTTTCTTCTAAGGCGAGAGCAATTCTTCTTGGCTTCCCTCAGTTCTTTTCCGAAGAAACAGTTGCCCTAGCGATAAAGGGAGAAGCTTTAACTGAATCGAATTATGCTAAACTTTATGAAAATCTTCCGGAAGGTGATCGGAAAGATACATTAAGGAGTTTTTTAATCAATCAAGCAGAAGGAAGGTTGGGATTTGAAAGTGTAAAGAAAAATTATAATAGCCAGAAAACATCAGATGAAGAGAGCAGATATGGATCTCATCATTTATCCGGCGTATATTTTACATTAAGACAATTGCTTGAAGATGGAGCAATACCTGTAAGAGTTATAAACAAAACTGTTGATACAGTTAATCAAATCGAACAAGATCCCGATATGGTTTCTGTGGACAAAAATAGCGCAAGCAGAGATTTGATACGTACACTTGGAGCCTCTAATGCTGATAATCGAGCAACAATTGAATTGTATAAAAAATTAATACCAAGAATTAGAATAAAAATATTAACAAAGCACGATATCCAAAATTCTTTGGACCCAGAGCAAGACTACAGATATAGTCCAGACTTTAGAACTATCGGTCACGCTCTGGCTGCGACAGGAAGGGCAGGTGAACCGCTGATTCCATTGTTGGAAGAGAAGTTTGCAGAAATTGACTCTTTGACAAGAGAAAACGTAACATCAGCTTATGAGCTTAATGATTATAAATTACAATTAAAAGAATCTATATTATATATTATAGATTCCATAAGAACTGGGCAAGGATTTTCCCGGAAATATAAGATGATGTAGCTTTGCAGGCCAATCATAACTTAAATGCTATGGCTATACTAATAAAACGAATAACAATATGAACTCTATCAATAATAAATTGAAGCATCTTGCCATAGCCTTGAATCGTATGGGTTTTAATAATGAGGCTATTAGCGCAAACCTTCTTGGCAAAGGTTCTTTGAAAAAGCTGGCTATCTTTGAGCCTCCTCCAAAGATGCTTGAAAAGATAACAGAAAAAGCTGAATATCTTTGGGCTCAAGGGTTTTTTCTTTGGCTGGAAGCGCAACGACAGGAGCTTGCAAAAAAAAGAAATAGAGCAGAGGTTATTCCAGAGCTTAGCAGGCAGATGTTTGATGAATTAGATTCTGACTTTAGATTTTCCTCTAATATTGCAAGATCAATAGACGGGGACAGCTGGACAGATGAACGTGGGACTAAATGGTCAGGAGAAGAAGATCTTTCGTTAGTAGATGGTTGGCAGTATATTGATTATTTCAATGAAGATAATTACGGTCAAAATGCTCTAGAGATAGACTGGAAGACCAGCAGAATCTTTTTTCGAGCATTAACAGCTAAGGAGCGCAGAGAGTATGCGCCGTCAGGCCCAGAAGCTTTATGGGATGAAGATCTTTTTCAAGTAGAACTTCATTTTCATCCAGACGAATTGGTTGGCGACCACACCGACTCGGAACGAACGAGTATGCAAAAAGGATATGCGCATCTTCCGACTAAGTTTCCGCCAATTAATCTATATAATATATACAAAAAACAGGTAGCCAAAGATATAATATCTGAGAATGTTAATCAAGGGTTTGAACTGGTCGATGAAATCATGAGTAAATTTTCCAGCAAAAAGTCTTTTATAGATGAGGCTGAAGAGTGGGCCGAAGGGTTGGCCAAAGGTTATCTACCGCCCACAGAAAGAATCGGACATGCACAGGATCTTTATGCTTTAATACCTATTGATTTTTCTGATTGGAAATATATAAAAGAAGAAGAGGCAGAAGAAAGCGCTCAAAAGCTTAAACATCACTTAAAAAATTTATCATATAAAACCAGCTGGCGACCCGGCCATATCGGGCTCAGTCTTGAGGTTGATAAAGAAAAGGTGAAAACACAAACGGGACAATATAATCCGGCTTATTGGTCGCCAGAAGAATGGACAGTCGTTATACATTCTGGAGAATATAGTCTTTATCTTTTTGAGATGAAAAGACAACTCAAGGGGATTGCTCGTTACGCAAGGCATGAGTTACAACATTTTTCTCAAGATGCTTTGCGCATTGTAAAGGGACTCTCTAGAGATGCTGGTTTGCCAAGAGGCAGAATACGCTCCCCAGATGAAGTAACGCCCGGAGGAACCCCTTATAGTTGGTCATCAAAGAGCTGGCCTATGGAGAAGTCTGACCCAGGGAAACGCATTAAACATGAATTACGAGATGTTGAGTTTATGACCAGGATAGCTGATGATGTTGATACAGCTATGGACTCTTTAGATTTAGAGGGAAATGATGTCAATAAGATTCCCGCTAGATATTGGGGCGAATTTATTAAATATTTTATAGGATCTGAAGAAACATCTTTAGAAAAGATACTCGAAAAGGAATATCAGAGTTGGAGAAAAGAAGAGCCCAATAGGCACATGGGAAGAGAGTGGAATCAACATTTGCGTAACAATATAACTTGGGCGCATCACAGTCGGTCTAGGCCTATTGGTGTTTGGGCCAAAAGTAATTGGTTTAATTATCTTAAAGAAAATGATCTTCCAAGATGGAGAGAAGCTGCTTTGGTTTTTATTAGAGAACTTAATAAACTTGGCATTATGGATAAAATTCTTCGAAGAAGACTTTGGGCTCCAGTTGTTTCATCTGGCCATAAAGCTTGGGGCATAAGCGTTGCCCAATATGATAGCTCTGCTCGCCGCCTTTCTTGGCAAGAGGAAAAGGAATTGAGCGATGAAGATAGACTTGAAAGATTATCCCAAAAGCTTTCAGAGTATAAACAATTTATTAAATCTTTATCGGACGAACAATTGAGACGACACAAGGCTCTTGTGCATAACACTGGAGATTTGGAGTATTGGGTTACTCCTCGTTGGGAAGAATGGGACGGAGTATCGAGACTAGAACATCATGAAGGCATAGTGCCAGATCACCCAAGGCTAAGGACTTAAAGAAACTAATCTGATTAAAGAATTAATTAAAATAGCAAATGAGCTGGACAATAGAGGTTTGGCCAAAGAGGCCGATCTCTTGGATAAAATAGCTGCGGATATATCGAATGTTCGCGCTTATCATCAATTTCTTCGTGAAACATATAATCAGTATCTTTCTATGAGAGAGCCATTACCAGAATTAAGAAGGTTGTTTATAAAGGCGCTTGAGGAAGAGCTGAATGAGGCGACGAAGTTGTTGGAGGAGAAATAGATCCTCGAATAGAAGTTGTCGTGCCAGCTGATGTTAAGTCCTTTGCTTATTTTCCGCAAGAGGAAGATAGAGAGATCAAGAAAGAATCTGGTTCTATTAATTTTTTAAACAAAAGAAGAATCTGGTTCTATTAATTTTTTAAACAAAAGAAGTAATCATAAAAGAAAAGAGGCGAGGCTTATTATTATGCAAATTAAAGAGTTAATTAAATTGGCAAACGAATTGGACAGCAGAGGGTTGGCTAAAGAGGCTGACCTATTGGATAAAATAGCTGCGGATATATTGGACTTTGAAGAGCGCGGAAAGGCCTTAAGAGGGGATAAGAGTTCGCCCGAACGACCCGGATCGGAACCCGGTGAGTTATTGATCCTTCCCTCCGCTATAGGGCTTGGTGCCGGTGAATCTTCCGATGGTGAATCTTCTGATTCAAAAGACGCTATGAGCATCTTTGAAAGAATCTTTGAAAGATTCGTTGATGAAAACCTTGGAGCGGAAGCTGAAATTTATGATTATTCCGGTCAGAAAGAAAAGCTTTATAATGTTCTTCATGATGAGTCTTGGGAGCTAAGAGACTATATGATAGAAACTATTCCGGATAAGATTATGGATCTAACGGAAGAGATCATCAGGTTTCCCGAAGGGCAACGTAAAGAGATGATGGAGTATCTGGATGAAGATATTTATGATCCCAATGTTATTAAAAACTTAATAATTGAAACTGCGGAATCCAGAAGTGAATATCTTGATCAATCAAGCGATTTAAATTATGTCGTGAGAGCTATGAAACATTATCTTTATGATTATGGATTTCCTCGCTCCGATGGTCCGAAACATTTGGATTTTTAAAACGACCAATCATTATCTAAAATTAATTGCCCAAAATCTTTAAAATCTTTGATAAATAGTATTTATGAAATACTAATATTTGCATCTAAAACAGACAACAAAGGTTATGCATGGCTGGTTTATTTTTAAAAAACAAAAAGCTTCGTTTTCTTTGCGATTATTTAATTAAAGAAAACAAGTTTTCTATTGCTGATGATCTTTTCGACTTAATCAAAGAAGCCGAAGAGCATGAAGAAGAATCCGAGGAAGAGAAGGTTGATGAGGAGGAGTCGGAAGAAAGATACAATATAGAAAGCGAGTATGACCTAAAGACATCTAAAGAGTTTGCCACATATGATCCGGCTACATTTTTTGGCAGCAAGCTTGATGATAAATATCCAGAGTTAGCAATGCTTGGGCTGAACTCATTATATACTGGCTCTCATTTTGCTTTATTTTTTAAATTAAACTTAGATGATAAATACCCTAATAGCGTTGAGCCTTTTATCCGCCGCCTAGATGTGGGTCAATATCTAGATCTGGGACTTGACAAGAAGCACCTTGACTCGCACCATATCTTTTCTGCAAACATTGATGATCTATCTGTTGAGCAGGCTACAAGGTCTGGATATTATAAAATGTATTTTGATGAATATATTGAAAAAATAATGACCGCAGACTTTTATGATTTACTTACCAGCTTGAGCGGGCTTGATCTAACCTTTATAATGGAACATAAGGATAAATTTGAACCTGTTTTTTTAAAGTTGCTAAGAGAACCTTCCGATAAGGCTTATTTTGTATCTAAACTTGGGCTTCATAAGATATATACAGAGCATTATTCTGAAATATTTAAACATTTGTTTGTCAGTCCTGATAATGTTAATTATAGAAATAGAATTAAACTTTATCTTGATAAAGAATATTGGAGATATGATACAGATAGAGAGCGGGTCAGAGATACCCTTGCCGAGATTGCGCAACATGCTCCAGATTTAACCTTACAATATGATTTTTTATCTGAAGAATATGAAGAGATTCAAGTATCCAGCTTGGATAAATTGTTGGCTCTACTTGAGGCTCAAAAAACATCGGGACCGCCATGGGAAGGAGAGGGCATAGATGTTTACTCTGAACTTCCAGACATTTTATCAAGATTATTTGGATCAAATTTTTCCGCAAAAGACTCTAGGGTTCAGCTTTATTTCGAAAAGCACAAAGATATTTTATATAAAATCTTTATGAACTTATTTAATTTCATATCTGGGGAATATGAAAATTCGGAACATAGAGCTTCAGAGTCTATTTTTGAATTTATATTGGATCACGAGTTAGATTCTATATATGATCAAACCATAAAGACCATGCTTAAAGAGAGGGTCGGCCAAGCTCAAAAGTATTTTGACTCAAAAAATCAAAAGCATATTCCCGATTATTTTCTTTTTATAGAAGATTCTGATTCTTTTGAAGGATCTTTGATGAAAGAAGAATATAGCAAAATCTTAATGGAAAGATATCCTGATTTATATAAAAAGTATCTTTTTTTGTTTCTTGAAAATGACCAAGGTACATTTCTTGAGGTGTTTTCAGATATATATCCAGAGTATAACGAAGAAGTGGCCGATGGACTTTTAGAACAGGTAAAACACTCCGACCTTGACTATATGCTCGACTGGCTCATTTTATTTTTCCTAAAAAAGGATCAAGAAGATAAAGCTTTTGCCGATAGATTTCCTGACGTTGGCATCAAGATTGCTCAACAAATAATAAAAGCTGATCCTAAAAAATTCTTTTCCCTTAAGCTTGATGAAAGATATCCTCAAATTATATCTTCAGATACAGATATAAAAATTGAAGATCTTTCCTTTTCAAGAAAAGGAACTATCAATGGGCTGAGTTTATCGGGAATTAAATTTCTTTCTCAGATTATACATATGGACGACTCTGATCTTTTAAAGCTTCCGGGGATTGGAAGAAATTCTCTTCGTGACATCAGAGAAACAATAAGCGAATTAGATCCTGATTCTTTGCCGATGATGAATCCAGTAAGAAGATTAATCTTAAAGAACCCTGTTCTATATTTTTATCCATTTAAAGATTATATATACACTAAGCCTGGAGAAACTAACAGAACAAGGCATGGTGCCGTCTCTTTAAAAGAGAGGTATCCCGAATATTTAGAGGAAGCCGCTTTGACTCTTGCAAGCAGAGGGTCTTCTTTTATTCACTTTATGGAAGAATCCAGTATATCTGATGATTTAAAGCTAAGCTTAATCAAAAAAGAAGATGTAAAAAAAGCCGCATATAGAGCCCTATTCAATGCTCCATTCGACTTTATAGAAAAAGATATTTGGAAGCTCTTTCCGCAAGAAACAAGATTGTGGCTAGACTCGACAATTAATGATCCGACCACAAGCTACAGAATAACAAGGCTAGTAGGGTTGTTTTTTAATCTTGACCGCAGGACGCTAGGGCGGGGCGAAAAAACATTATCAAGAGAGCAAGATTTAGAGTTAAAAGAGGTCTTTCCTGATATTGCTCGTAAGCTGGTATCTATACTTGTAAAGCCAGAACATATGTTGGCGACAACGCGCAGCAATCTATTTGTAAGAATAGAGCCATACTGGGCAGAGTATTCTGACATTGTTGTCCCGGCTCTAGAGGAGATGCTCGCTGGAACACCAGCGCAGATAAATATGTTATATAGGATATTAAATGAGAAGGTTCGATCTAACTCTCCCTATATAATCGGAACCCCTATTGAGGCTTTTTTTTACAAACTATTAGTCAAATATTCAGAAGCAAATGCCGATCAGGCGGCTATGTGGCTCGGCTTAAATAAAAATAAAATAAATCAAAAATTTTATTTTGATACTGTTGATGGTGTAAGCCGTAATTATATTAAGTCCAAGCCTGTAAGTTTTATAAAACTTCTTATTATAAGCAGCAACAAAGATGGCTCATATTCTACCCCCAGAATCTTGGGGTCTTTTTTTAAAAGACACCTCCAGGTTTTTAAAGTTGTATACGATGATTTTTTTAAATCATTAAGTGAGGCAGATAAGAATATAATAATCATGAATATTCTTGGCCAGGTTAGTGCGAAAGCCCTTCACTCGCCTCAACCAAGAGTTGGTCCACTAAAAGTTGGTGCAATATTAGATTTTGCAAGAAAAATACCAGGGTCAGAAGAGATCCTGAGAGGCTTTGTTGATCAGTTTATTGATCAGTTTCCAAAAGAATTGATGTGGTATTACCAAGACGAACGAAAGAAAGATCCTAGCGCAAAATATGATGTATTATCAAAAGAAGATATATATCTAATGAGTGAAAATCTAGCAGATATAGATCCTAAGTTTTTTATAGATACTTACGAAGGGGCATATAAAGGCCTCCTTGGTAGGCCTTTTGTTGAGTCTTTCGATGAGAGTAACAGTGAGGCTCCTATAGCTGAAGGTTTTACGGATATCTTTCCAGATGCTATTATAGATGACCGGTGGGCAGACAAGCTGCTTTTGCATAAAGCAATTATGTCTCTTGCCGATAAAGATCCCTTGCAGCTTATTCGATATTTTAAATCTCGGTGGTATCGTGATTCATGGGCTGAAACGATTGATTGGCAAGGATTTTACAAAGAGACGCTTTTAAATGCTGCTTACAGTATAGGTTTTGAGTCTAAGTCCTGGGGGTCAACGCGGCACGCTGACGCCAGGGCTAAGGCGATAATCAGGTATTTTAACACTTCAAAGATTCACTTATCTCATCCAGAGTTGACCGCAAAAGTAATTGATGGAATAATAGCAAGCAACTCTAAGGCAATAAATCTAATTTTAGAGTTACAAGCCAATGGAGAGCTTGACGATCATATTGATCGTATCATTTCTTTCTTTTCAAACTCTAATTTTAGAGACTCTGTTGATCCTAGTTCATTTTTTGCATCTTCTATCGCCTCTCATCTTTCAGAAGAACGAAAGGAAGAGATCATAATATCTCTCTTGGTAGACGGTAAAAGTGTATTTCGTCGAGACACTATAACTCTTTTATCTCAAATCAAAAACACTTATCCAGATATAGTAAATAAGATTTTGCGAATGGACCTTTATTCTTCAATTGTTGAGGTAGCGAATATAAATGAAGATATCGCTATAGAAATACTAAACAAAGAGGCAGGCTCTTTGTCAACTAGGTTTTTGCATCATTTTAAATATACTTTAAAACCTGCTGAGTTTTCAAATATGACCGAGAAGATGCAGGTTGCCCACTCTGATCTCCTCAGAAGATTAATCAAAGAAGGAAGGTTATCTCAGGATGCAATTTGGATTTGGGTTGGCTTTTTGGCAAGAGCAGGATTTGAAGAAAATCTTATGAGGTTTGATAATTTTCTAATTATGTTCCCAGAAATTAAGGATCATGTTCCAATACGAGCAACAGCTGATTCAATGCGTTATATTAGAAAATTAGAGGTAGCTAAAGTATATTTTGAAAAACTTGACAGCGAAAACCCTCTCTCTGAAGAGAGCATAACAACTGATCCTAATATAAAAATTTCAAAATCTATTTATCAGGCAAGTCAGCGTCCGAACTCTTTCAATGAAACAAGATTTACTCTCTCACAAAACAATGTAGATCCAACTGACTTGATCTACAAAATAGGCAAATCACTCATTCATGCTGGTGATGGTGTAGCCCACTCTAACGTTGGAATATCTGGATTTACTTCTTCTTGGGCTAAGATTTCAATAGAAGATGATAAGTTTGTAATAGAACAATATCAAAGTGATTATCCTGTGTTCTTATTTTCTGTATTTAATGTTGAAAGAAGAACGGTAGAGGACTTTGAAGATATGGCTTTTAACCATAGATCTTCAGCTGAAGAGCTTATGGATAAGTTTACGCAAACGAATAATCATCTAAAGGCAAATTTTACAGAAAGCGAATATAATGATGCAAGAAGACATTTTGATTATATCTCAAAGGCTTACCCTTATTTTATAATAGCAAACTGTTTAAAGGTAGCAAAACAACTTGGTTTTCAATATATTTATATTCTTAAAAATGCTCCTTATCTTGCAGATATAAAAAATGCAGATAAAGCAAAAAAGCTTTATGTGGAAATTCCACAGCTTGCAGCAACAGAAAGAGAGGTAAGAATATCTGGAGAGCCATGTTGGCAGATTCCTGTTTCTGATGAAAACATTTCACTATACGAAAGAGAATCAAAAAGATCTGTATTTGGATCTATACATTCTATTTATGATTTTTCGTTAACACCGAATCAAAATAAAAGATCAAGAACAGAAAGAAGAAAGAAAGATATGAGCTGGTCCCCAACTCCAGAAAAAACTGAAAAACTAAAAGATATAATCATGCAAATAAAATCTAAGTTTACAGACGTAGATGTTCCAGAGCTTTACAGTCCAGATGAAGCCATAAAGTTTCTAAATACAAAAATAAGAGGCAAAATTGTTCCAAAGAAGAGATTCGGAAGAGAGGTTGGGCCTATAATTAGGGAGCTTGCAATTCTCAAGAGATCCTGGGACAGATCAGACAGACTTATAAAGTTATCGGGCCTTCTGGCAGCTACGTCAACAAAAAGAAAAGACAAGCTGTTTTTTACAAGATCCCTTACAAGAGGGTAAGCATCATGGCAACAAAGTTGTTGGACATATGAGCAACAATGCTCGGCTTTATACTATCATATCTATATCTAAGCCACCCAAAGAAAAAACTTATAGGCAACAACGCTATAACGTGCAAAAAATCAATATGACTTATAGCAAAGATAATGGTTGTTGCCACAAGAGCAACTTCTGCTGTAGCTACCTTTTTGATAATATGCCACAATAAACCTCTAAAGATAAGCTCCTCAACAACTGGTGCCACAATAACAATGGATATCAACATTATAAGTTGAATTATTCCAAATTCCCCAGAGAAAAATTTACTAACCGTCTCTAACCCCTCTGGAGCTAGAGATGGGAACAGGCTAATTATAGCCTGTATCATGAATAAAGGCACCAAGCTTATAAGACCACCGCCTACCAAAGCTACTATGTATCTATGTTTTGTTATGTAGTTTTTCATGTTTCCTGTAGGTAATACTACTTTGCGAGAAAGATGTTGGACAAATAAATTTTATATAATTTTTTTTGCTGATTTCTTTTCTAATAATAAAAACAATTATAGTTGTGATGAGTATACAAAACAAGAAGCCTCCCAATAAGGAGGCGCATTATATTCCTGGCAAGTTTAAACTTAAAGGTAAAACCGAAAAAGGTAAGCCTGAGTTTGAACACTTTAGACGCAACTTTGATTATACAGGTGAAAACTTTTTAGACAAAGTAGAGCGTCGTCTAAAGGGGTTGTCTAAAACTCTGAAGAAAAGCAAGCATACACAGGAGGCAAAAGAACTAGACTCTATGGTAAAATCCGTTAAGCCGAAGACATAGCGGGCAAAAGCTTCACACACGTTGATGCTGCCCGTTGGAGCTAGGCTGTGTTTCGGTGCAAAAAATTATTTAATATCGTTTTTGCACCGGATACCACCATGCGGTACACTGTATGCCAGGAGGTAAGATGCACTCTTTTTTGAGAATTGAAGAAAGGTCACACCTGTTAGGGAGCAACCAGCCAACTGTTGTCTTTGTTCCTCTTTCAGAGGTGCACAAGGTGCTTGTTGTAGATGATGGGGTAATGGTTTGGCACGGAACCCCAACGGAGCATACTCATGCTGCAAAAGTACAAGTAATAGACGACATAGGCGAGGCTTTTAACGGGTCTAGCTCAAATCTAATTGGGTAATTGAAATTATAAAACAATTAATTGACACGATTTAATCCGTGTTTATATTTTAAATACGGGATCATAGCTCAATTGGTAGAGCGAGGGCCTTTTAAGCCCGAGGTTCAGGGTTCAAGTCCCTGTGATCCCACTCTGTAATGTGTTCCTATGGGGCCATAGCTCAATTTGGTTAGAGCACGCGGCTCATACCCGCTAGGTTCGGGGTTCAAGTCCCTGTGGCCCTACTCTTTGAAATCGCAACCTAATATCCATACTCTGATTCACAGATAGAGTCTGTAAATCAAGTTATAATGGTGGGAACGTCAGTGTTTCCTCTCTGTGGTTAATTCTACTAATAGAGAGGAGGGAGGGTACTGGCATTGAGCTATCTTTAGATAAACAATAAGATTGTTCGCTTTGAACATGCCAATTTCTAATGTGGGTAGGAAATGAGGTTGCGAAAAATATAGGATGAGTCTATCTAAAAGTACAGAATATTTTTTAGTTTTTACGCCTATCCTGTATGTCTTTTTAATTCTTAGCTTTATCATGTTTGGTTATCATAATATGAAGCATTATATAGATTGCATATTGGGGGGGTCCGTTGACATCTTCATGTGTCTTTCTGAAGATACCCAAAGTCTTGAGGAGAAAAGTGAGTAAGCCAAAAACAGAACGCTTAATCTGCAAGCCAAGAACTGAAGAAGAGAGGGTAGCTATAACGCTAGAGTATTTTGCTTCTTTTGTTGTTTGGACAGAAACGCTGTCTCAAGGTGAGCTAACCTCTTTATCTCTAAAGATAGAGAATCTGATGCATTCGTCTAATGCAGATACTTTGAATCAACTTCTGAAAAATACACAGAAGTATCTCGTAGAAGAGGCTACTCTGCGCGAATCCATAGAGAACTTCCGGAAGGATGCACATGACACTATGAATGAGTTGGCGCTTGAGATTGCACAAGACTATAGTGTGGATGCAAAAGAATGAGCATTGGTTTTACCGGAACACAAGTTGGCCTAACCAACTCACAAAGAAGAAACCTAAAGAGAGCATTAGGAGCTTTTCTTGAAAAGCATAATGACCTTCATCATGGCGACTGCATAGGGGCAGACAAAGAGGCTCACCATATAGCAAGAGCTTTATCATACAGGGTTATCCTTCATCCTCCGACCCTCTCTTCTAAGAGGGCGTTTTGTGATTGGGACGTTCAGAGAGATCCCCTAAGCTACCTAGAAAGAAACACTGAAATAGTAAAAGAATCAGATATTTTAATTGCTTGCCCAAAAGAAAAAGAAGAACAGTTGAGATCTGGAACGTGGAGCACGATAAGAAGGGCAAGAAGGTATAATAAAAATATCATAATATTGTTTCCAGATGGAACCATCTCGAAGGAGAAAAGGTCGGAAGGTGAATATCAGTAATGTTTGTGCTAATGTCAACTACAGAGGTCATGGTCGGTCGCAAGATTGACTTATGGCCTTTCTGCGTTTAATCAGGGAGGTTAGTGGTGAGAAGGTATGTGGAGTTTTCGTGCTTGATAACGTCTCTTGCGCTTATTGTAAGCGTTATAGTCATAATCGCTTTGGGGTCAAGCTGTCAATCGAGAACGGTGTCTAGAATGACTGGCTCTGCTTTAGAGCTTCAGTTGCCAAGCGATTTTGATAAGCCAATTTCATTTGCCTCTGGTAGAGATGGCGAAAAAGATCTTTGCTATTGGACAAAAGATGGCCAGATAAAAGTAAAGACTTATACTGACTGGGGAGTTTTAGAATCTGAAATTCTTTTCTCAAAAGAGTAAGATAGCCCTGGTAACCCTTGGGGCATGGTGTAATGGCAACACTACGGGTTTTGATTCCGTCATTCTAGGTTCGAGTCCTGGTGCCCCAACTTGTTGTTAAAGGAGATAAAATGAGTATGCCAGATGGTAAAGATATAATCTTAGAGTCATTGGCTCAAGACGTAAATTTTTTGAAAGACAGAATGGGTTTTTTTGAAATGATGCTTGCCCAAGTAATTGGAGCATTGGCTGAGGCTAACATTATTTCTATTGAAGAAGAAGAGGGTGGAGAGGAAGAAGAGGTTAGCAGGATAATCATTCCTTGATAATTTTGGAGTCTATATGTCTTTGCTTTTTTTAGAGTGGAAAGAGGATAAGGCAGGCAATATAATCAGGCACAGCGAGGCCACGGGTCGGGTCGCCGTGGCCTCGAAAGAAACGAGGCCCTTAGTAAGTGTAGTGATTATTCCTCGTCCGTTTGTTAGCGGAGCGTGGGCAGTCTGGTACTTTGACCTTGGGCTGGCAATTGGCAAGCCTATCTTTTTCTCTAAAACACTAGAACATGCTAAGTTTATGACAGATTTATACCTAATAGACTCAGGCATGGATTTAAGGCACCCCTTTATGCTGGAAAACAATATAGCATGTTGACATTTGTAGCAATTTGTGTTTCTTTTTTTGCAGGAATAGCAGTTGGCTCTCATGTTAAAACCCTATCCTTTGAGGGGCAGGATTGGCACATCTTTAGATGGGACAAGTCCGTTCTGGGTTATCGTCCAGTAATGGAAGATGCCCTGATAAAACCTGGAGATAAAGTGATTATGGGCCTACATTTAGATTCAAATTCTTTTTTGGAAGATAAAAATGAATAAATATGTTGTTTATGTTTTAGAAACCCATCAGATTCAGATGGAAGTTGACGCTGCTGATAAAGCTGATGCAATAGAACAAGCTAAGAATGGAAATGGTCGTTGGATAGATAACTCTATGGAGTTTGTTGCCTCTATTGATTCTGATGAATGGAAAGTTGAACTGATTGAAGAAGGCGCTTGTCCTAAGTGCGACGGCGCTTTTATCGAAGATAAGGAGTAAATAATGAGACTGCCTACACTTTACGGAAAGTCAACCAATGGGAAGATCAAAGAATGGAGTATATCAGTTGTCAAAATGGGCGATGGAACCTGTTATATCGAAACTGAACACGGCTATGAAACCGGTCAAAAGCAACTTGACTCGCGTCTTATTTCCGAGGGAAAGAACATTGGTAAAGCTAACGAAACTTCTCCCTATGAACAAGCATGTTCTGAAGCTCGATCTGCACATAACCGTAAAAAAGATTCAAAATATGTAGAAGACAAAAGCAATATTCCATCCGAATCTGATGGTTTGTTTCTGCCAATGCTTGCACACCGCTATGATAAGCATAGTGCAAAGATTAAGTTTCCCTGTTTTGTTCAGCCGAAGCTGGACGGATGCAGAATGCTTGCCCGAAAAGAAAATGGAGTAGTAACTATGTGGTCCCGTAAGGGAAAGATTATTGATATTCCAGATAAAATTAATGAACAGCTTTGTCTTATGCTTGAAGATGGACAATGCACAGACGGAGAGCTGTATGTTCATGGTTGGACCTTTCAGAGAATCATAGCTGCTGTAAAAAAGAAGAGGGACGACACAGATTTGCTTGAATATCATATTTACGATTCTCCACATTCCACTCTTGCTTTTGAGAATAGGATACCAAAGAAGGGATATGGAACAATTATGTTTCCCGTTCATTGCACAGAGTGGGCTGGCAAAGGACTTCACATTGAGAATATTAAGTTTGTAGAAACTTATAATGCTGAGGACCAAGAAGGGTTTAATGCATTTGAAGCAGCCTTTGTAGAGGAAGGTTATGAGGGCATGATGGTTCGCAATCAGAATAGCCTTTATAAGTATAAGCATCGCTCGTATGACTTGCAAAAGGTCAAGAGATTTATTGATGATGAGTTCCAAATCATTGGAGGAAAAGACGGAGAAGGCAGAGAAACTGGTCTGATTATCTTCCGATGCGTCACCTCTGATGGGCTTGAATTTGATGTACGTCCAAGGGGAAGTCACGAAGAAAGAGCAGAGGTCTTTAAAAACTTAAATAATTATATCGGAAAACACTTGACGGTTCGGTTCCAAGAGCTTACAGATGATGGTAGGCCGCGATTCCCGGTTGGCATCGCGGTAAGAGATTATGAGTAACGCTATAGTCGCGGAAAACTATATCAGAGGAGGGGCATCATGCCGGGTGCATTATCCAGCTTTTATTCGTGAAATAGCCATGACAAACAATCATCCGTTCCATCTTGCGGCTTGGGCAAAAAGAGGAGACTCTATTCTTTATGGAGTCAACTCAAGCAGGTGTTCAACAGGCTTTAAAAGGGTATACAAAGGCGGGCAGGTAGGGTATCAGACTCATGCAGAGATGGCCCTTTTAAAGAAGTGTAAGGATAGCAATATAGATACTGTTTATGTCATTAGGTTTAGAAAGAATGGCGGAATTACCATGGCAAGGCCGTGCAATTATTGTCAGACCTTTTTGCGCAAATATGGCATAAAGAAGGCTTATTATACAGACTGGATGGGAGAGTGGAGTCTCCTTAAACTTAAGGATGCTTAGTTAAATCTATTTATAATTAGATTATATATAAAGCTTTAATCCTTATTTGGGAGATAAAATGACTTGGAAATATGCGATGATTTTGGTTGACATTGACCAAGATTATCCTGATGATATACAGGAAATTTATGAACTAGTAGAGGTTTATAATCTTGACGACGAGTCTGGCTATTCTTGCTTCTGCAAGGCAAATTTAATATCGCCTGATGATATCAAAATAGCCGCAAAAGACATAGAAAGAGATGGCATAAATCGCTGGTTTTATGATAACGGCTCATTCTCTTATGTGTTTGAAGATAATATAGGGTGGCGATGGACATGGGATTCAAATATGTCTGAAGAAGATGACGATGAAGAAGGCGAACTTTGTGCAGTTTATGGCGGAGACTAAGGAGCTGTTATGTCGAGTGAAGCTGAAAAGCAGCAAATAAAGTATAACATAGGAGATGTTTTAGAGGTTCAAACTGCGGCTGGACCAAAGGTATATAAAAAAGTTACAAAACTAATAAATACAACAACTAAATACACCCATCTTGGTACAATTACGGTAAGAGGATTTGAAGGATCTTTTGTGAGAAGAAAAGATCTGTATGCCTTAAAGAAGCGATCAGTGCCTTATACTGGAAAAGAAAAGCTGAAAGATACAAGGAGTTTTACCTTTGACCGTGAAATTCTTAGGGTAGTTAGAAGGGCAAGGAGCAAAGGTGGGCGCTGATTTTATTCACTCAATCTGTCCTCTTCCAGATATTACAGACGAAGTCAAGCAAAAGATTTCCAGAAATATAGCTAACCTAAGTGATAAGACTATATGCAACTTGCTAGATATGGTCAATTATCACTGGGAGGCGGATCTTCAAGAAAGATTAGACAATGGCATTAAAGAGAAACATCTGTTTGATATCAATGACATACAAAGAGTGTTTGTATTGGAAATGCTTAAAGAGCGCCTAGAAGAAGCTCTGGAAGAAGTAGTTTATAATTCCGACAGAAGAGATGTAGGGCACTTGTTTCTAGAGCACAAATGGTGGATCATCTCTGGAGGGCTTTCATGGGGAGGTGCTCCAACGGAGGCCATGCAATATATTGACCTCATTGAAGAGTCAGGAATTCTTGGTGGTTTGAACTAAGAATGTATAAGATAAATGATAAATTTAAAGTTTAAAGCAATTAGAAAATCTCATGGGTTTGAGTGGGAGGCATATAGAAATATAAAGACTCGTACCTTTATAGCTATTTGTCATGCTTTTTCTGGATCTGTTGAATCAAATACCTGGGATGATCTATGGGAAAAGATAATGGAAGCATCCAAGAAACAGAGAGATAAGAAGAGGGGAGGCAATAAAGCTTTTTCTTGACATCTTTCAAATAGACAAGGAGATATAAGGCGGTCTTATGAGTAATGGCAAGGCTTTTCTTTTAAAGCTAAAGAAAGAACTAGAGACAACTATAGAGACAAATTCCGTTGAAGATTTATGTGAAAATGATGAAGTGTATGAACAGGATGACAATGATGATGATGATGATGATGAATATCATGATGATACCTGGGATGATATCTATGACGAAATAGAATGGCAAACCAAAAAGGCAAAGATTAGAAGGTATGAAAAGAGAAATAGTAAAATCGAGTTATAAGGAGTCAATGTGCAACTTGCTGGAACCTTAAACAAATTAACTAAATCTAATCCGATTTTATCATCGGATAAACAGCTTGAGTTAGTCAGGCGATGGCAGAAGGCTTCCGACAAACAAAGTCTTGATGTATTGATTTTGTCAAACATTAAGTGTGTTCTGAAAGAAGCTTCAAGAATAAAAAGGATTAACTCATATATATCATATGAGGATCTTATTCAAGAGGGAGTTGCAGGGCTGCTAAAGGCTGCGGATATGTTTGATGAAGCTAAAGGTGTTACGTTCTTGACGTATGCTGTGTGGTGGGTAAGGGCAAACATGAAGCGATATGTGATGGACTATAGGTCTGTTGTAAAGATGGGAACCACGAGAGCCGATAGGGCAATCTTCAATAATTTGTCCAAAGCAACGAAGGAAGTTATCAGATTAGGGCTATCAGAAGAGGAAGGCTCTAAAAAGATTGCAGAGATTATAGGGGTTAGCATAGAGCAGCTAGGCCAAATGAGAGCCTCACTAAGAGGCTTTGACGATAGGCTTGACCTCCCAGTTGGTAGGAATGACAATGATATTTTAAAGGTAAATCTATTAGAGGATCCAGCATCTTTGGAAGATGTTGTCTTGAATCAAAGCGAAGACAGTTATGTGTTTAATGCTTTACGGGAAATAACAGAAGAATTGCCAAGTGACGAAAAAAATGTCATTGAACAAAGATATTTTGCTCAAGCTCCAAAGACACTAAGGGTTCTTGCGAAAGAAATGAATGTCTCTAGGGAGTGGGTTAGAAAGATAGAAATAAAAGCTTTAGATAGGATTAGAAAAAGATTGGCAAATAATTACGAACTAAGGAGTTGCTTTTAAAATGACTAATGAAAAAGAGATTATCCTTACGATAAGGAGTTGGAAGCTAGAGGCTTCTAATTTTCGTAATGATGGATGGTGCCAAGAAGGATATAGGAAAAAAATAGAGAAGGTATATCAAGAAGCAGAGAAGGCGTTGTCAGAACTTAAGAAACCAGTTTATAATAAATAATTTTGGTATTATAGTTTAAGATGAAGATTAAGCAAAATAGAGAAGATTGTTATAAGAAATATAAGTATCTCATATGGAGAGAGGACGTTGGATTTCTTCACCTTGAGACGTTTTCTTCTGAAGATCTAAAAAAGTTTTCTAAAAGCTTAGAGGAAGAGATAAAGAGAAAAAAGTCTTCAAAGGAAACATTTAATACTAATATTAAAACCTAAGTTGCTAGGAGTTTACTGTGAGACTGATAAAGGAGATATGTTCGTTAGCCCAACACCTTGACAACATTGGGCTTAGAAAAGAGGCTGACACACTAGATGATGTAGCAGGCTTTATTTTAAAGAAGTCTCATGAAGATGGTGAAGAAGAAGATGATGAAGATGAGCTGCTTGTAGGTTTGTTTCGAGACCTTCTTGAAGAAAATATGGAATACCTTAGGAAGGAAAAGGGCTTGACAAAAGAAGAGGCTCTGCGTCAAGCAGTAACAGATATACAGCGTCTTCGAGAAGAAGATTTTGGAGAGGTTACGGAAGACCAAAGACAAGAGGCTTCCAACTTGATGTGGATACATCAAGTTCCTAATTTTTCATCTAGAGATGAGTCTTCTGATAATTAAATTTATATAAGATGTGATATATCTGTTTGTGTCGTGCGTTGAAGTTTTGGAAATTGACTATGAAGAAGCTTCTTTTAAATCTGGTGTCAAACTAAACGTACCCCCCTCTGTAACAAAAACTTGTGGCTGTGGTGAATCTATAGCCTTCTGGTGAGGTGTAATTATGACCGTTAAAAGCTACAAGACGGCTATATCTAGAAGTAATCCTTCTGCTCCATTGCGTTACTTAGAAAAGATGGGTCTGATTAAGGGCAGAGTTTTAGATTATGGATGCGGAAGAGGGGCAGATGGAAAATATTTAACATCAAAGTCTATCTCTACAGACTCATATGATCCTCATTGGAGTCCAATTTCTTTAGAGGGAAGACAATATGATGTAATTCTTTGCACATATGTTTTGAATGTGTTAGAGAAAAAGGACGAGAGGTCAATAATCAAAAAGATTAGACAACGCTTAGCGCCAAATGGAAAAGCATATATATCAGTTAGACGTGATATAAAAACAGATGGACCAACATCCCGAGGCTTTCAAAGGACCGTCTGTTTGCCCTATCCGATTATCAAAGAAAAAAAAAGCAACTATTGCATCTATGAATTGTCGCAAGTATAATGGTATTAGAAAATATTTAATATCGTTTTTGCACCGGATATTCTATTCCGGTACTAGTTTGTGCTATGTTCATAACATTTTTGGGGGGTGTCCTGGTTTCGACGTGGTGAGAGAGATGAATGGTGCAGGTAGTCTACGGTAACAACGGACTTAAAACTTGTTTCAAAACTTATAATTGCCAATAACAATTATTTCTTCAACAACGTCGCTTTAGCGGCTTAGTTGGCTGGGCTTCTAACAGCCTTGTTACCCAATGTTAGATAACAGGTAGATTCCTGCGAAAATAAAAAATCAAAATGGTTACCTTGATTGCAGAGTGAGGCGGTATTACGCAGAGTTCAACCGAGATGATATACGACTCGTATCGAGAAATAAGAATCTTAAAAGGGAATACTCGATAAACTGTAGGTGAGAACCCTACCACTCATAATCAAGTGGATTTCTAAGGCTACATAGGAAAAGGGAATTTGTAGCTACCTTGCTAATTTGGGAATAAATTAGACAAACTTGTGAATGACCGGAAGTCAAACTTGTTACGGACGCGGGGTTCGATTCCCGCCACCTCCACTTTTTCCAGACGAGACACTGGATTATAAAAGTCTCATTTACACACAGAAATAGGAGAATATATGAGTAATTCAAAAAACGGATACGAGCTTCGCACAGACCTTTTGGGAATGGCGATTGGCATTTTAGAAAACAGGTCTAATCGACTTTTGCAAAATGAACATTTAAAGCCAGAGGGAACGCGTAAAGCCATAGAGCCTTACACGACTGATGATGTTTTGACCGAAGCAGAGAGGCTTTATCAGTTCGTTCAAGATAAGGGCTAACAGATTCGCAATGAAGTTACCCTGTTTGTAACGGGTGGGCCGTGTAAGCGGCAGGTAAGTTGGTTGGGGCTTACTTCCTTTTTCAGTTTGCTCAAACAACTGGAAGTGAAATGTATAATAAATATGTTGAATGTTCTTGCCCCTCTTTAGAGCACACAATTCGTTACTCTTATAATGATGAGAGTGATGACCACCTGAGATAGCTAATGCTTACTGTTTATTCTTTAAATCCAGACAAAAGGCTTGCCGTAACCATAGCAGTCTTTTTTGCTGAAGATGCACTTTCTTTTTGGGAAGCAGAGTTTTCCGAGGATATGAGGCCAAGAAAAGCAATCGAAGCAGCTAAAGAATGGCTTGCAAATCCATGTGAAGAAACCGTTGCTAATGCTGCTTATGCTGCTTCTCGTGCTGCTGCTACTGCTGCTGATGCTGCTTATGCTGCTGATGCTGCTGATGCTGCTACTACTGCTGCTAAGACTGCTAATGCTGCTTCTCGTGCTGCTGATGCTGCTGCTAATGCTGCTTATGCTGCTGCTACTGCTTATGCTGCTAATGCTGCTGCTGCTGCTACTACTGCTGCTAAGACTGCTTATGCTGTTTCTCATGCTGCTGATGCTGCTAACAGAAAACTTTACACTCACAACAAATTAGCTCAGCTTCTACCTCATCTTTTTGAGTATAAGATATATGCAAAGACTTCTTTTAAAGATCCAGAGCAAGTGTTTGATTTGCTTTCAAAGCAGAATCAACAGAGGTTTCTTTTTAACTTAGACCGCTTGAGATAGCTAATGCTTACTGTAAAATCACTCAATCCAGATAAAAGGCTTGCCGTAACCATAGCAGTCTTTTTTGCTGAAGATGTACTTTCTTTTTGGGAAGCAGAGTTTCCCGAGAATATGAGGCCAAGAAAAGCAATCGAAGCAGCTAAAGAATGGCTTGCAAATCCATGTGAAGAAACTGTTGATGCTTCTCGTGCTGCTGCTTATG
>Ga0209128_1000831_pt1 | contig 22074 bp, 13 predicted proteins | sample ETNvirnome_6_100_FD_184072 | JGI IMG/M metagenome (GOLD analysis project Ga0209128, IMG submission 184072) | Marine viral communities from the Pacific Ocean - ETNP_6_100 (SPAdes) (version 2) | ecosystem: Environmental > Aquatic > Marine > Oceanic | place: Pacific Ocean | collected 2013-06-19 | reverse complement strand
GGGCACCCTCAAACAGGGTGCCCGTTTTTTGTATCACCAAGGCAACATGCAGGCTAGCACTGTTGGAGAGCAGTGCAGGGCGAGCAACCCTACCCCCAGGAAGGGCATTTCTGTTATGCTGCCGCGATTAGTTTTACCTGCACTTGACGCCTTTTCGATTCAACGGTGACCCCTTCATGGCAAAGCAACAGGAAGCAACGGATCTGCAGCGCGCGCTAAAAGCCTGCAAAGGTTCGTTTGTATCGGTCGGTTTTTTCAGTATGTTTGTCAACTTACTGATGTTAGTACCGCCGATGTACATGCTCCAAGTGTACGACCGCGTACTCACTACCCAAAGTTTCGACACCCTGCTCATGCTTACTTTGGTAGTGGTGTTCCTGTTTATGATTATGGGTGGGCTAGAGCTGGTACGCTCGCGGATGCTGGTGCGGGTAGGCAACCGGCTAGATATCGCCATTAACGCGCGCCTTTACAGTGCCATGTTCCGCCGCAGTTTGGTGGCACAAGGCAGCCAAAGTGCCCAACCGTTGAACGACCTAACCAGCCTGCGCCAGTTTCTGACCGGCAACGGCCTGTTTGCCTTTTTTGATGCCCCCTGGGTGCCGGTTTACCTGGGCGTACTGTTTCTGTTCCACCCCTGGCTGGGCGTGTTTGCCACCTGCGCGGGGGGCATCTTGATAGCGCTGGCTATTGCCAACGAAAAGGCCACCAAAAAGCTCCTCGCAGACGCCAACAGCGAGCATATTCAAGCTCAGAACCTAGCTAACTCAAACCTGCGCAACGCCGAAGTGCTGCACGCCATGGGCATGTTGCCCGGCATTATGGGGCGCTGGTCGAAAAAACATCACGAGTTTCTATCCAAGCAGTCCCAAGCCAGCGACCGTGCCGGTGCGTTAACCAACACCTCCAAAATACTCCGGTTGCTCTTTCAGTCTTTAATCTTAGGTTTAGGTGCCATGTTAGTGCTAAGGGGTGAAATGACCCCCGGCATGATGATTGCTGGCTCAATACTCATGGGGCGGGCACTGGCCCCCATTGACCAAATGATTGGTGGTTGGAAAGGCTTTGTTGGCGCCCGTGGCTCCTACGAGCGCCTAAACGAACTGCTCACCCAAATCCCCAGCGAGCAGCGCAAAATGTCGCTACCCGCGCCTAAAGGTGAAGTAGCCCTGGAAGGCGTAGCCGCAGCCCCCCCCGGTGCCCGCATGGCGACCATTCGCGGTATTAACTTCTCCGTACCTAAAGGTGAACACGTCGGCATTATCGGCCCAAGTGCGGCTGGTAAATCGACGCTGGCGCGGGTGCTGTTAGGTATCTGGCCCTCGCAAGTGGGCGACGTACGCTTAGATGGCGGTGTTATTACCCAGTACAACCGCGATGAAATTGGCCCCTACATCGGCTACCTGCCCCAGGATATCGAGCTGTTCGACGGCACGATTAGTGAAAATATCGCCCGCTTTGGCGAGATAGACCCGCAAAAAGTGGTCGATGCCGCCAAGAAAGCGGGCGTCCATGAAATGATTCTGGAGCTGCCGAACGGCTACGACACCATCATTTCCTCCACCAGCGGCGCGTTATCCGGCGGCCAACGCCAGCGTATTGGCCTTGCCCGTGCACTTTACGGCAACCCGGTGCTGATCGTACTGGACGAACCCAACGCCAACCTGGACGACGCAGGCGAGCGCGCTCTGGCACAAACCATTGCCCAGCTAAAAGCGGAAGGCACCACGCTATTTGTGATTAGCCACCGTACTAGCGTGCTGAAAAGTATGGATAAATTATTGGTAATGAAAGAAGGCCAGGTCAGCATGTTTGGCCCCCGCGACCAAGTGCTAGCCCAATTTGCCAAAAAGCCACGCTCTCAAGTTAGCCAGCAGAATTCAGCACGGCTTTCAGCGATTTCCGGCGGTCGCGGAGGCGAGGAGAAGTAACATGAGCAACGAACAACGCAATCTACCCGCGAACCAAGAAATAGACGTTACCCCCAACGGCCCCGCCACGATTGATGGTGAAGCCTCAGAAAAGCTACCCACCAGCGACAAAGGCTACCGTAGGTTAGGGTATAGCATTCTGCTAATTGCTCTGGGCGGTTTTGTTCTGTGGTCAATAACGGCCTCGCTCGCGATTGCCGTGGTGGCGCCTGGTAGCGTTTCTATCGAGTCCTTCAAGCGTACCGTACAGCACCTTGAAGGCGGCATTGTGCGCGAACTGCTGGTAGAAGACGGCGATAAAGTGGAAGCAGGTGACCCGCTGGTGATTTTGAGCGACACCCAAGCGCGTTCACAGCTTGAAATTGCCCGCTCGCAATACCTGATTAACCGCGCCATGGAAGCCCGTCTGCTAGCTGAGCAGGAAGGGGCGGAAATGATGGTGATTCCTGAAGATATCAAAGACGCCGACAACCCCCGCGTGCAGCAGGTGATTGCCGTACAGCAAAGCCTGTTCACGGCGCGCCGCCAATCGCTGATCAGCACGCTGGAATCCCTGGATGAGCAGATCATCCAGATGCAGGAACAAATCGACGGGCTAGAGCAGCGCATTTCGGTGAATACTCAGCGTATCTCCTCGCTACGCTCGGAAGCAGAAGACTTCCGCTCGCTCTACCGTGAAGGCCTGGGCGACAACCAGCGCCTACGCGAGCTAGAGCGCCAAGTGTTGCAGTACGAAGGCGACAACGCCGAATTCCGCGCCAACATCGCCCAGCTGCGTTCGCAAATCAGCGAAAACCGCATGCAGAAAGAGATTCAGCAGCAAGAGTTCCAGAAAGAGGTGGGCGAACAGTTGCGGGAAGCTCAGGCGCAAATTGCCCAAGCCGAAGAGCAAATCGTCTCGCTGAGCGACCAAGTAGAGCGCACCGTGATTACCGCCCCGGTATCCGGCACCGTGGTAGGCCGCCAAGTGCATACGGTAGGCGCAGTCATTCGCGGCGGCGATACCATTATGGATGTGGTGCCCTCTAACGATGGCTTTGTGGTGGAAGCCCGCATTCCCACCCGCGACATCGACAACATCTACATGGGCCAGTTTGCTGAGATCCGCTTTAGCGCCTTCAACCAGCGGCTGACCGATGTGATTGACGGCGAAGTGATCCACGTCAGTGCCGACAGCTTTGAAGATGAAGCCACCGGCCAGCAGTACTACCGAGCGCGTGTACGCGTGACCGAAGAGGGCTACACGCAAATGAACGAACACATGCAACTGCTCTCGGGTATGCCGGCTGAAGTGATGATCCGCACCGGTGAACGCACCTTCGCCAGCTACATTGCCAAGCCGATCACCGATATGCTGGCACGCGCCCTACGGGAGGACTAATGACACGGACGCTAACACGCCTCACTCCGTTGGCACTGGCTATCGGCATGCTCGCGGCACCTTATGCCCACGCCCAGCAAAACCCGCCCGCAGGTAGCGAGGCGATGGCAGAGCTAGCCGCCTTAGAGCAAAACAGCGAACTACCCGCAGCATTGCCATCGCTGCCTGGGCTGTTTGCCCGTGCGTTAGAGCACGACGCCGACCTCTCTCGCCAGCGCTATGAGCTAGCCGCCACGCGGGAAGAAGTCCCTATGGCGCGCTCGCAGCTCCTGCCGCAAGTCAGCGCCACGGGTGGCTACCTATGGCAAGACTCCACCAATATTCAAACCTCACCGGATGATTTTGGCCTCGACCAGCCTGCCCAGCGCCCAGGTGAGATAAATGAAGAGTATTGGCAGCTGCAGCTACAGCAGCCGCTGTTCAGCCTAGAGCGCTGGCGCAGTATGGATGTTGCTAACGCCCAGGTAGATGCGGCAGAACTGCAGCTTGCGGTGGTGGAGCGTGATCTCGCCCTGCAAGTAAGCGAAGCCTACGTGCAAGCCTACCTCGCCTCCCAACGTTTGGGGCTGCTGGAATCACAACAAGCGTCGCTAGAGCTGCAAGTGCGCCAAGCACAGCGCGCGTTTGATTTAGGCGTAGGCGACCGCATTAACCTGCTGGAAGCCCAGTCGCGCCTAGACCAAGCAATATCGGATGCCGTGCTGGCAGAGAACGAGCTGGATAACGCGCTCAGCACCCTGGAACGGCTGACCGGCACACAGCCCGAGTTCCGTGGCCTAGCAGTAGGGGAGCTATCAGAAGTGACCCTGCAAAGCGAGTGGGGCAGCCAGGATGACTGGATCGCCCGGACTGGCCAAAATTTAGACGTGCTACTGGCCCGCCAAGAGCAGCGCATCTCTGAAGCCGATGCCAGCACTCGCCGGGCAGGCTACTACCCCGAGCTAAACCTCAACCTCAGCTACTCCGACCGCCAAAGTGACGATGAGCTAAGGGAGAGCGAAGACTACCGCGCCAGCGTAGAAATGAGCATGCCCATTTACCGGGGCGGCTACACCACCGCCAACGTGCGCCAGGGCGAGCGACGCATTGATGCCAGCCAAGCCGCGTTTGATAACCAGCGTAATTTAGCCGTGCAGGAAGTGCGCCAGCGGCTACGCTCATTAAACGGCCACGTACGCCGTATAGAAGCGCTGAAGCAAGCGATTGCTTCGAGCGAGCTGTTTTTGGAAGCTGCCGAACGTGGCGAACAGCTTGGCCTGCGCGATTTAGTAGACGTACTGGATGCCCGCGCCAGCCTGTTTGACCAACGCATACAGTACGTAGACACCATTGGTGAGTATGCCCTGGATAGCCTGGCGCTACAGTCCGCAATAGGGGAGTTAGGCAGCCAGGATTTAAATGATGTGATGACACTGCTAGTCTCGCTTACTGACCTCGCTTCAGCGAGTTAAAGGCACTATTACGGCATGTCCTCATTAAAAGCTGCGCAAAGCAACGAATGGCTGCGTCGGATTATGCGCTGTTTCGACGCAGCCATTGCTATGGGCGCCTCCTCCCTGGTGCTGTTGCTGATGCCCCACATTACCTTCAGCAACGAGTACTATCTCTTTTTGATGGTGATTGGCGGGTTGCTGCTACCCGCCGTGGGAGAATTCCTGGGGCTATATCAGCCCTGGCGTGGCCGAAGCCTCTACAGCATGTTAGGCGCTTATTGGTTAAGCTGGCTGGCTACTATCGTACTGCTCAGCTTGCTGCTAGTGGCAACGCAAAACACTGTTAATTTTTCAAGGTTATGGATGGGTTCGGCATCGCTAGCCGTGCTAACCACCGGCAGCGCCATGCGGGCTGTGCTGTATCTCTATTTACGCCACCTGCGCTCTAAGGGCAAAAACCGCAAGCGTATCGTTGTCATCGGCCGGGAAGAGAATCTTAGCCGTTTAGCAGAACACCTCAACAGCATGGCGTATGCAGGCTATTCGCTGCAAAGTGCCCATACCGACGACGACTCCGACCACTTTCACCGCATACTGCACAGGTTGGCGCAAGAGAGCGCATTTGAAAGGGATTTCGATGAAATTTGGCTCACCTACCCACTAAGCGACGGCGATAAAGTACGGTTGGTTTCAACCAGCCTTATCAGCATACCGGTCAACGTCCGCTACTTTCCCGATCTCTCCGATATTCGTCTCTTAAATCACCGTATGGCCCAGGTCGTAGGGCTTTACTCGCTAGAGCTAAACTACAGCCCGCTGGATAGCAGCCCGTTACGTTTCGTGAAAAACGTGGAAGATCGCCTACTAGGGGTGTTGCTATTTATCGTGTTTTTACCAGTAATGCTGCTGATTGCTGCGCTGGTGAAATGGAAAATGGGTGGGCCAGTGCTGTTTAAGCAGCACCGTCACGGCATTGATGGCAAATGCTTCCGTATTTATAAATTCCGCACTATGGCAAATCACCAAGCCAAGCATACACAGCAGGCCACCCACGGTGACCCCCGCATTACCCCGCTCGGGGCGCTGCTACGCCGTACCAGCCTGGATGAGCTACCCCAGCTCTATAACGTACTGCAAGGGCGTATGTCGCTGGTAGGGCCACGCCCGCATGCCCTAGACCATAACCAGTACTACCAAGGGGTCATACAAAACTACATGCAACGCCACCGGGTAAAACCCGGTATGACCGGCTGGGCACAGGTAAATGGATACCGAGGCAATACCGATACCCTAGAACAAATGCAAAAGCGGGTAGAGTTCGACCTCTACTACATCGACAACTGGTCGCTCGGGCTTGATTTAAAGATACTCGCCATGACGCTCACCCGCGGCTTTATCAACTATCAGCCCTAGTGAGTATCAGCCTTAGCGAGTATCAGCCCTAACGAGTATTACCCCCAATAGCCGCGATGCATCGAAAGCCGACGCTTTAGCGCCAGCGGCAAGCGGGCTTCCGCCTTACCCAACCGATAGCCCGCGTATTTAAGCAGCGTGCGTATAGCCGCCTCGGGCAGGCGCCAAGGCGCATGGCGCCATAAATAGCGTATCTCCGAAAGCACAAAGCGTTTGCCTTCCCCCTCGGCCTTACCCAGCCACGCCAACAGCCACTGCTCCTGGTGGTGAAATACACCAATATCAAAATAGCGTTTAAACTCCGCCGACAAGGAGTAGTTATGGGAGTGCTGTACGCAGGCATCCGCACAGTAGGCCAGCTTCCAACCCTGCTGCAGCAAACGCGCGCCCGCCATCATATCCTCGCTAAGGATAGTACCTTCAGGAAAGCCGCCCGCCTCCAGTAACGCCTCACGCCGGTAAGCCGCAAATGAATTGGACAAAAAGGCAGTTTTAATCCCTAAGCGTGGTACATCCTCACTGCCCACCACGCGTGACTGGGGAGGGTAGTTGAAATAGCGTGCATGTGCCGCAACTGGCGTGGCGTCCTGGTGGGGGAGTTGGCGGCCAAAGGCGGCGCCTACCTGTGGGTCTTCAAAGGCGGCGACCAGCCTAGTGAGCGCATCAGCACCCACTACCAAGGCATCCTGGGTAAGAAAAATCACAATATCGCAATCGTCTAGCTGCAATAACGCGCGCTGGCGTGTGCCGCCGTGGTCGAAATCACGGCGCTCAATCACTAATACCTCAAGCCCTGCTTGCTGCGCAGCGTTAGCCGTCTCATCATCAGAAGAAGAATCGACAACCAAAACCCGAAAATTGGCCGCTGCTGGTACCGTGCGTGCAAGCCATTCGCTCCATAAGGTGCCTGCATTTAATGTGGGTACACAAAGGCCTACGCTATTCACTAAGTTTTACTCATTTGTCAGGAGGTATATGCGGTAGGTACTTTACCAAATAAACGCCCAATATTTTAAAGCAACGCCGCACTATCAAGAAAATGAGAAATATTCTTATTTTTGAGAGGAAACCTACCAGCACACCTCGCCACCCTAGCGCATAGGGAACTAAACCGGTCGATAATTCTCAAAAAACCTCTGCTGCTGTATAGTAGCGGCCTGTCAGTGACTGGCTGAATCTTAAGTTTTTTTCATTTCACCATGGAAGGCATATGAACACTTATTTGCTCCCAACTCTTTTGGCGGACAAACGTTATCAGCCAAGTGCTAAAGCAGACAGTTTTGTACAATAGCAATGAGAAAACGTTAATACAGCATACGCTAATCGCATTATGGTTAATGCGAAGAATGACGAATATCGTCTAAAGAGCTAAGTTGAGGAACTGATGAATCCCCACTCTAATCAACCGACATCACTTGTGTCGTTGCTAAAAAGTTTATGGCAGCATCGCAGCCTTATTCTAACGATGACAAAGAGAGATGTTGCAGGCCGTTATAGAGGCTCAGTGTTAGGCCTGTTTTGGTCTTTTTTAAACCCTGTCTTTATGCTGCTGGTATATACCTTTGTGTTCTCGGTGGTGTTTAATGCCCGTTGGGAAATGGGAGCAGATGAGACGAGCACTCAGTTTGCTGTGGTCTTATTCTCTGGCCTGATTGTTCACAGCTTTTTCGCAGAAGTATTGAGCAAAGCACCAGGTTTGATATTGGGTAACTCTAATTATGTGAAAAAGGTCGTCTTTCCGTTAGAGATACTGCCAGCCATAGCGCTAGGTAGCGCCATTTTTCATACAGCCATTAGTCTTCTGGTATTACAGTTCGCCTACGTCGTATTTACTGGAATGCCCCCCTGGACGATTGTGTTAGCCCCTTTTGTGTTTTTTCCATTAGCTGTTTTATCTTTGGGGGTCGCTTGGATTCTAGCCGCATTAGGCGTGTTTTTACGTGATATAGGCCAGTTTATAGGTGTTATTATTACTGTGCTGCTGTTTTTGTCGCCTATCTTTTTTCCTATGGAAAGGCTGCCGGAAGATTATCAGTTCTTAATTCTGTTGAATCCGCTAACATTTATTATTGAGCAAGCCAGAGAAGTGCTTATTTGGGGGCGCCTGCCAGATTGGAAAGGACTAGCGGTATATACACTCTTTTCCACCGCCTTTGCTTGGCTAGGATATGCGTGGTTCCAGAAGACCAGAAAAGGATTTGCTGATGTCCTCTAATGACGTGATCATTAAAGTCGATGGCGTTCATAAATATTATCAAGTTTATGATAAGCCTAATGACCGATTAAAACAGTTTGTGGTGCCTCGCTTGAAACGGCTATTAGGGCGCCAGTCCACAGGCTATTTTAAAGAGTTTAAAGCGCTGCATAATGTTTCGTTTGAGGTGAAGAAAGGCGAAACGGTCGGCATTATTGGACGTAACGGATCGGGTAAATCAACCCTGCTGCAAATGATTTGCGGCACCTTAACGCCCACCCAAGGCCAGATTGAAACGCACGGTCGCATCGCAGCGCTGCTAGAGCTAGGCTCGGGTTTTAACCCCGAGTTTACCGGGCGCGAAAATGTTTATATGAATGCCACGGTGCTGGGCCTAACCACTGAAGAGGTAGACGAGCGGTTCGACAGCATTGTAGCGTTTGCAGACATAGGCGACTTCATCGACCAGCCGACTAAAACCTACTCCAGCGGTATGGTGGTACGCCTAGCCTTTGCGGTCATTGCCCACGTCGATGCAGATATTTTGGTGATTGATGAAGCACTCTCGGTAGGCGATGCTTTTTTTGTACAAAAATGTATGCGCTTTTTGCGCAAATTCATGGAGACAGGCACTGTACTTTTTGTAAGCCACGACACAGGTGCCATTATTAACCTATGCCAGCGCGTAGTATGGCTGGACAAAGGCGAAGTCAAAAAAATAGGTGAGCCTAAAGATATCTCTAAGGCCTATTTAGCTGCCATGTACATCTCCCAGCAAGATGGCACGGTAGATATGCCCGCGAATCAAGCAGAAAGCAGCGATAGCGAAAACCAAGACGAGGCTATTGAAGATGTTAAAGACATGCGCTTGGATTTTATCAATACCACGCAATACCGCAACGATATTGAACTACTAAAGTTTGACCACAATTCTGAAGGCTTTGGTAGCGGTGGTGCCGTGATTAACTCAGCGCACTTGCTCGATGATAATGGGCAGCGCCTAGCCTGGGTAGTGGGAGGGGAAAACGTCACTGTTAGAATAGAGTGTACCTCCAACACCTACTTGACCAGCCCTATTGTTGGCTTTCTTGTTAAAGATAGGCTAGGCCAGCACTTATTTGGCGATAATACCTACCTAACGTATTTAGAAGCCCCGGTTTATATTGCTGAAGGCGAAAAATTTACGGCTAATTTTAACTTTAGAATGCCAGTGCTGCCCATGGGTGACTATTCCATGACGGTCGCCATTGCAGAGGGCACCCAAGAGGGCCATGTGCAGCACCACTGGATACACGATGCCATTGTTTTAAAGTCGCACAGTAGTAGCGTGAGCACAGGGCTAGTCGGCGTACCGATGAAAAAAATTGAGATGACCCGCGTATGAATATTTACCAGCAAATGTTGACATCTTCGTTTGTCACGAAAGAGCCGTCTAAGTTTCCCAGTGCATGGCTAGGGCATATCCCCTTTGGCGCATGGCTGATAGAAACACTAAAGCCCAGCTGCTTGGTGGAACTAGGAACGCACTACGGCCACTCCTATTTCTCCTTTTGCGAAAGTGTCGAAAAAAACCGACTTGCCACCCGTTGCTACGCGGTAGATACCTGGGAAGGAGATGAGCACGCAGGCTTATACTCCAACCATGTGTATGATGTTGTTAAACAGCATCACGATGAAAAGTACAAAGACTTTTCAGTGCTACTCAGAATGACATTTGACGATGCTCTAAGCCATTTTGCTGATGGCGAAGTCGATTTCTTGCATATTGATGGCTTACACAGCTACGACGCCGTTAAACACGATTTCGAAACCTGGCTACCAAAGCTCTCTAATAAAGCCGTTGTGCTCTTCCATGATACCAACGTGCGCGAGCGTGACTTTGGCGTTTGGAAATTATGGGGCGAGCTAACGCAACGCTATCCCAACATCACCTTTGAGCACTCCTTTGGGTTGGGCGTACTCTTTGTAGGGGATGAGCAGCCTCAAGCCGTCACAGAGCTACTGCAGGCATGGTCAAGCAAAGGGGGCGACACCTTAATTCGCAAGCACTTCTCCAAGCTGGGGGAGGTGATTGAGCAACAGTTCCTCATTAAGCAGCTACATGAAGCGCTAGCCAACGCCAACCAAGAGATCACCAAGCGTGATGACTTGGTAAACGCGCTCAATCACAATATTCAAGAGCGCGACCATGTTATCCAAGACTATATTTATAACGTTGAAGAGCGTGATAAAGTCATTCAAGCCACGCAAGAGCAGTTAGGCGCTAAAAACAACGAAAGTGAGCGTCTTGCAGCGGATATTGCAGAACGTACTGCAGCGTTAGAAGAGGCCGAGGGCCAACTGGCCGCTAGAGAGCAACAGCTAGCTGAGACAGAAAAACAGCTGGCAGAAGTGCTAAGTTCTCGAAGCTGGCATATCACCAAGCTGCTTCGCGACACCAACGTATGGGTGAGGCAGGGCCGTCGTGCTATTGGTTTAATCCAGCCAGCGATTCAACGTGGAGGAGGGCTTACCAATACGCTGCGTAAAGCCATTGCTATCTACCGCCGAGAAGGGCTTGCCGGGGTAAAAAGAGGGTTTCGTTTAGTTGAAGCGTCAGCTAGTGGGGCGATGCCCCAAGTAAGCGACCCTGTGTATGCGTCAGCGATGACACCCCAAGCACCCGATTATTTAGCCCCGCGTGTGCTGATCATTGCAGAATTCAGCATCCCACAGTGTAAAAAATACCGGGTCACGCAAAAGCAAAAAATGTTCGAGCACTTAGGGGTAGAGTGTACCGCTATGGACTGGAACGAATCTGACAGCGCTATGAAAGCGTTACAGACCCACACCATGGTAATTTTTTATCGTGTTCCCGCGTTCCCGAATGTATTGAACATCATTGAAGAAGCCAAACGTCTCAATATCCCTACTTATTGGGAAGTAGACGACCTGATTTTCGACCGCGACGTACTGCTAAAAAGTAAAACGCTCGCAGGGCTTGATAAAGCAGCGTTCAATGGCCTGCTTACCGGTGCCGACCTCTATTTGAAAGCCATGCTTAGTTGCAATAAAGGCATCGCCTCTACTACCGGGCTTGCTAAAGCCATGCAAGACGCTGGCGTGAGCAACGTTCAGGTAGTGGAAAACGCCTTAGATGCGCAAACCATGAGGGTTGCTCAAAAGGTCAATGAAAAGCGTGAAGTAGCGGCCAAAGATGACGTCATACGCATTGTGTACGGCTCTGGCACTAACACACACAATGTCGACTTCCATGAAGCCGTGCCCGCGCTGCTAGATATTCTGGCCACCCACCCGAATGTGTACTTCCGGCTGATCGGCCTGCTCGACCTACCCGAGCAGTTTGAACAGTACGCCTCCCAAATTGAGCGAATCCCCGTGTGCTCCTACGAAGAGTACCTGGAAAGCTTGGCCGAATGCGATATTAGTATTGCCCCGCTTGAGGACTACATCTTCAATGACTCAAAAAGCAATATTAAATTCTTAGAGGCTTCGATTGTGCAGGTGCCCTCAGTGTGTTCGCCACGGGCCGCCTTTACCAGCGCCATTACCCAGGGCGTTGATGGCTTCCTCTGTGAAACAGATGAAGAGTGGAAAGAAGCCCTACACCAGCTGGTAAGCGACGCCACGCTGCGCGAAAAAATGGCTGCCACGGCCTATGCCAATGTCATGCAGGAGTACGCCCCGGAAAACATCGCAACGCAGCAACTTCAGCCGCTGCTGAGTGAGTTTGTGCGCCATAACGCAACAGAAACGTTACCCCAAGGGCGCACCGTATTGGCGGTAAACTGCTATTACAAACCCCGCTCCTTCGGTGGCGCCACCGTAGTTGCTGAAGAGCTCAACACACGCTTAAACCAGCGCGACGACTTCGCTATCCACATGTTCACCGCTGTACCAACCAGCGTGGCAGAAGCCTACCAAGTAAGGCGTTATGAAGCGGATGGCGTAAACGTGTATGGCATGGGCCTGCCGGATGGTCTGGATGAAAAGACACAGTTCGATAACCCAAATGTGGTGCAAGCATTTAGCGATGTCGTCAGTGCGGTGAAGCCAGATATCGTTCACCTACACAGTATTCAAGGCATTGGCCTGCGAATCATCGATATCTGTATCGAAAACAACATCCCCTATGTGATTACCCTGCACGACGCCTGGTGGTTATGTGGCCGTCAATTTATGATCGATAAGCACGGTAAATTCTGTGGCCAATACACCATTGACAGCCGCGTGTGTGCCACCTGTGTCAGCAATCCCAGCCTCAACAACGAACGCATGGCCAAAATGCAGGCAGCGCTTAGCCATGCCTCCGTTTTATTAGCGCCCAGCCGCTACTTTGCTGATTTCTTTATTGCTAACGGCTACGCAAGCAACCAAGTGCGGGTGAATAAAAACGGCATTCGCAAACCGGAAACGGCCCCCAAAGTGGCTCATGCCGGGCCTGTTCGCTTTGGTTACGTAGGCGGCAATACAGAAATAAAAGGAGTGCACCTGGTCAAAAAAGCGTTCGCAGAGCTTGATCATCAAGATGCCGAGTTAATCATCGTGGATAACGCCATGAATCTTGGTTTTTCCACCTACGAACCGACCACCTTTAAAAACATCAACAGAGTAGAGTTGGTACCCGCATACACCCAAAACACAATCGACAGCTTTTTTGCCAGCATCGATGTGCTGCTGTTCCCCGCCCAGTGTAAGGAAAGCTTTGGCCTTACCGTTCGGGAAGCACTAGCCAGAAATGTCTGGGTGATTTCAACCGATGCCGGTGGCGCGGTAGAGGATATTATACCCGGTGAAAACGGCACGATTATCCCGTTCACAGACACCGGCGAAGGGTTAAAACAAGCAGTGCTAGACGCCATCAGCGTGTTTAAAAAATATCAGCCAGGTGACGAAATAACACTCGAAACCAGCCAGCTGACCTATTTTGAAGACCAAGCAGACGAGCTGGCGAATATCCTGATGGGCATAGGTAAAGGCCTTTACTCCAGCAATGAACGCATCATCGAAACCACTGAGTATCGGCATGTCGACCCCAGCTAACACTGTTCAACGGCAAACCATCGCCATTATTATCACCTACCACCCGGCACAAGACGTGCTGGGTGAGTTGATCGAGCGGCTGGCCAGCCAAGTGGATAAAGTGCTCATCGTTGACAACGGCTCTGATGAGCACATAGCCGCCTGGAACGCAAGCCAGCCCACACCAGCCCACCATGTGATTGCCCTGGGGGAAAACCTTGGCATTGCCGCCGCGCAAAACGCTGGTATTGCCTGGGCCAAGCAGCAAGGGGCCACCCATGTACTGCTCATGGACCAAGACAGCCTGCCAGCCCCGGATATGGTGGAAAAACTGCACAGCGCACTAGCCAATAATCCGCGTGCCGCCGCCGCCGGGCCACGCTATGTGGATACCCGCCAGGAAAACCCGCCGCCTTTCCTGCAAATCCGTCACTGGCGGCTCTACCGGCACTGCTGCGAAGGGGATAACGCCGTGCTGCCCGTTGACTACCTGATCGCCTCTGGCTGTCTGATCCCCATGCCGGTACTTGAGCAGGTGGGCGATATGCGAGACGACCTGTTTATCGACTATGTCGACATAGAGTGGGGGCTACGCGCCGGGCGCCACGGCTACCAAAACTATGGCGTATGCGGCGCGCACATGGAACACAGCCTAGGCGAAACGCCGATTGTGTTTCGTGGGCGCAAAATACCCCTGCACAGCCCGCTGCGGCACTACTACCACTTCAGAAACGCCGTACTGCTTTACCGCACTGCCTGGGTACCACTGCAGTGGAAGTGCGTGGATGCCTGGCGGCTATTTCTCAAATATGGGTTTTACACCCTTTACGCCAAACCGCGCCGCCATCATTTTGCCAAAATGACCCAAGGTTTACTGCATGGCCTAATAGGGCGGGCGGGCAAATATAAATAAGTAACCACACAAAGCCAATAATAAGAGACCACTATGGGGCAAAGGGAGCAGAGCACTCAGCAACGCAATTTCGGCTTAGACGTGGTGCGTGCGCTAGCCATTGCGTTAGTTATGCTGGCACACGGCACACTCTTAATGGCCGACGCGCTCTCGGAAGCGAACAGGCGCTTACTGCTTTATATAGGCGGCTATTTCGGCGTAGAGCTTTTTTTTGTACTGAGTGGGTTTCTAATTGGCGGATTGCTCATCACGCTGTTTTGCAACCGCCAACACGCCCCCCTGTGGCCGGAAGTTACCCGCTTCTGGCGTCGGCGCTGGCTGCGTACACTGCCCAACTACTACCTGTTTCTCCTGCTCAATCTCACCCTGTTCCACTACTGGTTTGGTACAGGCGAAAGTGACTGGCGGCATGTGCTTTTTCTACAAAACTTCGCATGGCCGGGCTCATCCCTCATGCCAGAATCCTGGAGCTTAGCGGTAGAGGAGTGGTTTTATCTCACCATTCCCCTTGTGCTGATGCTGGTTCATCAGGTGCTAGGGAAATCAGGCGCACTTACCGCCCTATATGGCCTGTGTGGCTATATCGTGCTGTTTACCGCACTACGTGGCTGGGTAGCCTTGGAAACCACCGCCCCCTGGGATGAAGGCTTTCGAAAGGTCGTGGTGCTACGCCTAGATGCCATTGCCTGGGGCGGGCTAGCAGCATGGCTATTGCGTTTTAAAGGGCAGTGGATGGCTACCTATGTGCACATTCACGCAGTGCTGGGCAGCCTATTGTTACTGGCCAGCGGGTACTGGATTTATACCGGCGTGCTCAATACCTTTGAAACCTATGCCCATAAAACCGTGCTGTTCAGCGCCACCAGCGCAGGGGTTGCGCTACTGCTTCCGCTGCTTTACACATGGCACCAAGGCCCCCGCCGTTGGCCCTGGGTAACGTACAGCATTACGCGGGTTAGCCTCTACTCCTACTCCCTCTACCTAGTGCACTTTTCCTTAGTGCTGCCGTTACTACAAACCTCGGCATGGGCGCAGCCCCTTTCCACACTGCCCCTGCTAGTGCTTTATATCGTGTTTTCCATCGCGGCCGCTGCGCTGGTGTACCACCTGTTTGAAAAACCCATGACCAACCTGCGCGAAAGATGGTAATGCAACCAGCTGCTTGGCCCACACAACGGAGCTGATCAATACCGCTGGGTGATGTTGTTGCATTAAAATAAAACAACAAGCAAGGCAATGTCTAAAAATATCGTCTACCATTATCGAACGGTGTGCGAAAATTCTTTATTATTTGCCACCCTATTGTTAGGGTGGTTCTATAGGTAAGCCGAAAGAATGAGTAAGCTCCTCAAAAAGGTGGGTTATCTAGTGGTAGAGGCCAAAAAGGGCTGCTATGATCGTTGGGCGTGAATCGCGCGATTCACAGCAGGTCCTAAGATGGTCTTGATTTTGTAACGTAAGAGGCGCTATCGTCTCCGCCAAGGCAAATGACCCACTTGGGTAGCCTGCTTGCTTTGTACCGAACCTCAGCAAGGGATCCCCCAGGGGTTGAGGGGCGGCTAAGCAATAACACGGGGTGTCCAGGCACCCGCACATATGCATATGTAAGGAGAGTACCTACATGGCTATTAGCTTTAACGAAACGTTCTATCTGGAACAGAAGCTTGCACAACTACAAGCAGCTGGCGAAGCTGGTTTTGAAACGACGGCTGATGTTCAAGAAGCCTTCGCTACTGCGGGCCTGACTGCTGAAGCTCACTACCTCCAGCACGGTGTGTCTGAAGGTTTGAATCCTTCTGCTGATTTCGACACCAACGTTTATCTGGATTCCAAACTGGCCCAGCTTTCAGCAGCCGGTGGTTTCGAAAACATCACTACGCGTGAAGAGCTGGCCACATTCCTGAAAGACAGCGGTCTCTCTCCGCTGGAGCACTACAACCAGCACGGTGCTGCTGAAGGCGTAAGCCCCTCTGCTGAGTTCAATGCCCAAGCATACCTGGCGAACAAGCTGGCTGACCTGCAGGCAAACGACACCGACGGCACTTACGCTGATTGGACCACTGACGAGCTGCTGGCATTCTTCAACGACAACGGCCTGACGCCGCTGGACCATTACACCCAGTTTGGTCGCGTAGAAAACATCAGCCCGCTGCCGGTTGAAGAAGGTTCAGAGCTGACTGAAGCTCTGGAAAATCTAGCGACTGCCGAGCAAGCCAAGGCTGACTTCCTAGAAGGTATAGCCCCCATCGATACCGACCTGAACGACACCACTGGCGACGACGATGGTTTTGAGTTCGAAGCTGGAAAAGCTACCGCTAACGACGTTGAAAGTTACTATGACAACGCCGCAGCTAAAATGGCGACAGCAACCAACGTCAGTCAATTCGCTGATCGCTCGGATGCTGTGCAGGATGCCGCCATTGCGGAAGCTCAGGCTGACCTTGAGAAAACCGTAACAACCAAGACCGCCGCTGCCGCTGATAATATGTCGGCGCTTTTGGCAACTGTTGAAGCTGAAATAGAGACTGTTGACGCAGCCTTTAAAGCAAAGTCATCCACTGCTACTGAGCTGAACGCAGAAATTGCTGCATTTGAAAATGCAAACTCCGGTGTGACTGTAGCTACTGATGTTATTTACGACGAAGATTACGATCCGTCTGCAAACAACAGTGGTAAGCTGATCATTTCTAATGGTAAGGCTTACACAGGTGAAGATGGCTCTTCGACAGCTGTAGCTTTGGCTGGTCTGACTGAAGACGATTCAATCGTTCGCGTTTCTCAGTTGGAAAGCGCCTATGATGCAGATGTCGCCGCTGATGAAGCTATAACATCAGCGAAAGAAGTCCTTGAGACCGCTGTTGGCGCTGTATACTTAGCTGAGTCTGAAGGCGACTCCGTAGCTTCTCTTGGTGGTGCAGTATCTTACGTTGGGGATGTTGCAACTGTTGATTACACTCAGGCTGTATCAACTTACGACACTGCTGCAGATACTACAAAAGGCACTGGTACTAAGGAAGCTTTTACTGCAACTTTCTCTGCTGAAGCAGACAATGCTGCAGATACCATCATCTTTGATGGTGTAACCACAACGCTGACCGGTAATGAAACTGCGGCGCAAGTAGCTGCAGCTGTGTTTGCTGACCAGGATGGAGCTGGTGCTGACTGGGTTGCGTCTTATACTCCAGGAAACAACTTCGTAACCTTTACTGCTGCTACTGTCGGTGATAAAACTGACGTTACTGATGCTGCGTTCACTGGTACATACAACGAAGCATTAACAATCAACGTCACCACTCAGGGCGTAGATGCAGGTACTACTTCTTCTGCAGCTGCAACCAAGGCAAATGAGCTGCTGACTGCTGAAAATGCGCTAGAAACCTTCTTAGAAAACAAGACAGCATTTGAAGAAGCTCGCTCTCTGGATGACCAGCTGACTGCACTGGAAGACGCAGTAACAGGCGCTAAAGCAGCCATTGAAAACGATGTTGACGACGCTGATGCACCGGGACTCGGCTATACGCTGAAGGATTTCATTGATGGTGCGACTGCGACTTCTGCAGATGATATCTACCTGTTCGATGCAGATCAGGCTGACGTCACTATCGGCCAGTTCGGTGCTGCAGGTGAAGATCGTCTCTTCTTCGGCTCAGACTACACCTTTGTAGAATTAGCCGACGGAGAAGCAATTACAGACAATGTTGGTGATATTTCTACTCTAGAGATCTTTTGGAAGGTCGAGACGGGCAACCTCAAACTTTGGGTTGAAGAGGAAACCTTTGCAGGTAATGCTTCCTCTGCATCCGACTCTGTTGCAATTACTCTGACAGGTGTAACTGCTGACGAATTTGCAGTCGAAGACGGCTTCCTGACCTCCGGCGCTGTTGCCTAAGGTTATTGGACCTAGGTCGTAGGAGGGGGGTCACTTCCCCCTTGCTCCTTTGAAGTCATCGGGTGGTGCAGTACAGGCCGCCGGATGCAGTAAGCGCTCAGGCGCTTGCTTGCCCAGAAAAAGTAAGACCAAACCCCCAGCCTTGGCTGGGGGTTTTTATTGATACGTTGGTGATAAAACCAATAGGTATAACGGGCTTAATACGTTTCTAACGCTTTGCACGTTAATGGCCTACCTTTTCCTTCCCCATTTCTCCCTAATCGCCGCATGTTAGTGTTTACCTATGGGTGGCCTTTACTTTAAAAGGGCGCTGAGTGGGCATGGTTATGTAAGCAATATCGTACAACGATGTAAGCATTAACTTACAAGGGCAGTACGCAGCCATCAACGTGGGTGGCTATCGCTCACATTAGATTTTTTGCACCCTATAGGGAATACTACCAAGTAGATGCAATGGATTACGCTATAGCCATGCTGACAAACTCTTCGGCTCAAAGTGTTTAACAGCTTTTTAATTTAGTTGTTCAATCGATAAAAGCCATCATTACCAGAGCTTCCTACTAATTCACCTGATTTTACAGCGTCATTCACGGCCTGATAGCTTTCTTCCCAAGAATACCCCTGCTGCTGTAACTGAGAGATCAGGGTTTCTGTGTGTAGCCAAACGTCGCCAAGGTCAGCATAAATAAGCTGTATCTTCTTATCCATTTTTATTCTCCCTTAAAGAAAAACCCCCAGCCGAAGCCAGGGGTTTGAGACTTACTTCTTCTGAGCAAGCAAGCACCTGGGCGCTTACTGCATCCGGCGGCCTGTACTGCACCACCCGATGACTTCGAAGGAACAAGGGGGAAGTTGCCCTCCCCCTGCGACCTAGCTCAGAGGAGCTTAGGCGGCTTCGACAATAGAGACAGCGCCATTGCTGAAGCTTAGCTCGTCAGCGTTCACGCCAGTCAGGACGATCTCGTTGACTTCCGGAGTTGCAGCATTGGAACCGAATTCGCTTTCTTCGATGCTTACGACAGCATTGTTGCCTTCCTGAGTGAAGAAGACTTCCAGAACAGCGTTATCGCCAGCTTCGATATCAGCGTTGAAGGTAAACTCTTCGCCGATGTAAAGCTGGTCTTCACCGGTGGCACCAAAGCTACCAATGGTGGCATCTTCGCCAGCGAACAGGAAGATATCGTCGCCAGCAGTACCGAACACGCTACCTTCAGCAGAAACCGGCAGTTCATAGCCGAGATCAGTGAGGGCTTCTTCAGCGCCGTCGATATCAGCGTTGAGCGCTTCCAGCGTATCAGCCAGTGCCTGAGCTTCGTTGACGTCGATGATCAGCTCGTTGCGAGCTTCCAAGTTATCCTGCGCAGTTTCTAGCTGGCCCTGAGCGGTTTGCAGATCGCCATACAGCGGGTTTGAAGCAGCTGCCGCCGCGTCAAATTCGCCTTCAGCAGTAGTTACTGCATTTTCCAATCCAGTACGGACATCCAGAGTAGCCTGTGCATCAACTATGTCTTGCTGGAGAGCAGACAGGTCAGCATCAGAGGCAGCAACTGCAGCTTGCGCGTCAGCAAGATTCTGCTCCAGAGTCGCCGTGTCGCCATCTGCTGCAATATCAGCATCGAGTGCGGCCTGAGCATCCACGACGGCAGTTTCAAGCGTAGTACGCTCGTCCAGCACTGCTTGCGCGTCGGTTACTGCCTGAGTCAGTACACCCTGCTCCGCTGTAATAGCAGTTTGAGTATCGCCATCTGCGAGCTTGATATCAGCTGCTGCAGCAATAGTCGGGAAAGCAGTGGAATCATAAGTTGTCAGAGCGCCGTATGCCGCTTCAAGGGCGCCAGTCTCTGTAGCGGTGGCACCAGTACCAGCAACTGCAGCATCGTACGCAGCCAAGGCATCTGCGTAAGTGCTGACAAGACCACTAAAGTTAGTTTCGGCGCCCTGAGCAGCAGTAAGATTCTGCTCCAGAGTCGCCGTGGTGCCATCTGCTGTAATATCAGCATCGAGTGCGGTCTGGGCATTCACAACAGCAGTTTCAAGCGTAGTACGCTCGTCCAGCGCTGCCTGTGCGTCGACTACGGCTTGTGCCAAGGCCGGGTCAACAGCAGCAACCGCTTCATTGTAAGCAGTTTGCGCATCAGTAACTGCCTGCTGCAAAGCCACTGTCGTACCGTTTGCGGTAACGTGAGTTTGCAAATTGGCTTCGGCAGTCTCAAGTTGTTCAAGCTCAGTTTTCGCAACTTCACTCAGGTCGAGTTCGTTGACAACTGATTGAGCTTCTGCAACTGCGTCGATAGCTTCGTCAGTCGTGGTGACGGCGCTGATAAGAGCCTGAACGTCAGCCAACAGAGCTTCGATACCTTCAGCTTCTTTGAAAGCTTCAGCGATAACCAAATTCCCATCGGCGTCGTAAGAAATAACGGCTTCGCCCGCCACACTGACGACAACACCTTCGGCTTCTGCGTCCGCTGCCGCATTGTAGGCTGCAGTAACAGAGTTACGAGTTCCGAAAGTCACCAGCTCGCCGTTTACTTCTGCCTGAGCGTCAGCCTGAGCTTCGACGGCTTCGTCGCGTGCAGTCTCAGCGCTTTCCAGCGTAGAAATAGCAGCTGCCAGTCCCGCAACACCATTAATATCGGCTTGTGCGGCTTCAACTGCATCCTGAGCATCCAGAACATTAGCCTGCAGGACACGGTCAGAAGAGGTGGAGCGTGCTGCTTGGAGCTGAGCTGTTAGTGTATCGAGCTCGTTATTGACTTCTGCTTCGGTAGCAGAGGTTTCAGCATCGTCGTCGCCATCGGCGGTAACAAGGAAGTCGGCTTTGGCTTTTTCTGCAGCCTGCAGGTTAGCCAGTGCTTCAGTCAGCTCTCGGAAACATTCCCGCTTAACTCACTGATAGCACTGTGTAGTTTCACTTTATTAAATGAGCGCAACGTATCGGCAACTCATCCGGGTGGCCTGAACCGCCGCGTAACCGCCCAGAAAAGTGGCAGTTTTGGGATGACAGTACATAGTTTCCTAATGAGGCTACTCACTAAGGAGACTGACCATGACCGTCACGCGATTAACAGAAGAGGTCGTACAAGCATTAGTGTGCCCCGCAGACCGCCAACACTGGGTGGTGCTGGATACGCTGTTATGCGGGCTGTTTGTGGATATACAGCGCAGCGGGCGCATGGCTTACCGTTTGCGTTACCGCGCTGATGGGCGTACTCGCTATCTCACGTTAGGGAATGCGCGTGTGATCACGTTGGAGGAAGCCCGCCATGAAGCTCGCGAGGCACTGCGTAAAGTGCGTGTGGGTGCCAACCCCGAGGCCGTCTTGTTGCCAGGGGCAGGGCCAACGGTGGCTTGCTTTTTTACTGACCACTATCTGCCCTATGTAAAAACCTATAAGCGCAGTTGGTCAACGGATGATTCGATGATTCGCCTGCATATCCTTCCCCTGCTGGGCCCTAGGGAAATGGGGGAACTGACCGGGGCGGATATTGCCCGTGTGGTCGGCCATATGCAGGTCCGCGACTATGCCCCCGCCACCATTAACCGAGTGCTGTTTGTGCTGGGGTATGGCTATCGCTTGGCGATGCGCTGGAAAATCACGGGCGTTACGGAAAACCCCGTGCGAGAGGTGCGCTGTCTAAAGGAGGATAACCGTATTGAGCGCTACCTCACCCCAGAACAAGTGGCGTGCTTATTGGTCAGCGTGCGCAATAGCCAAAACCCGTGCTTGGCGGATATCGTGTCGTTTTTGCTGTATACCGGAGCGCGCAAGCGGGAAGTGCTGAACGCCCGTTGGCAGGATGTGGATTGGGCGCATCAGTTGTGGCGTATTCCGCACACGAAATCGGGGCGTATTCGTTATATACCGCTGTCAGAAGGGGCGTTGGCACTACTGTCACAA
>Ga0209128_1000827_pt1 | contig 22230 bp, 27 predicted proteins | sample ETNvirnome_6_100_FD_184072 | JGI IMG/M metagenome (GOLD analysis project Ga0209128, IMG submission 184072) | Marine viral communities from the Pacific Ocean - ETNP_6_100 (SPAdes) (version 2) | ecosystem: Environmental > Aquatic > Marine > Oceanic | place: Pacific Ocean | collected 2013-06-19 | reverse complement strand
CTCCACTAAGGACAAAGTTTATGAAGGGACGGCCGTGCACATGGTTGACGATCACGTCGTGGAGTCCTTTTATGCTGGAGAAAACACCTTTACAAATGATTCACAAGAAATATACCCAAACCAATTTGTGATGTTGAGATCTAACTCAAACTCCAAAAAAACCGCTCTTACCAAGAATATCTCCTCCTCGACCCCTCTACAGAAGATAGTCGAGTATAAGAAGGGTGTGTGGGGAGTCCGACCAAGAAATCGTGAACAGCGATTTGTCTTTGATTTGCTCATGGACAACAATGTACCCGTTGTGACCCTCATAGGGAAGGCTGGTTGCGGGAAGACCCTCTGCGCGCTTGCTAGTGGCCTTGAACAGGTCATTGAGAACAAACAGTACACCAGACTAATCGTAACTCGCCCGGTAGAACCGCTGGGGAGGGATATAGGTTATTTGCCAGGTACCATGGAAGAGAAAATGAGACCATGGTTGTCTCCTATCCAAGATAACCTGAAATATCTTATGGGAGATAAGTATGCCTTTGATATGCATCTAAACAGCGGAGCTATTGAGATAGAAGCTTTAACGTATATCAGAGGACGTTCAATCTCTGATGCTTATATCATTATTGACGAATGTCAGAATACTACAATTCATGAGATAAAAACGATATTAACAAGAGTGGGAGAAAATACTAAAATAGTATTATTAGGGGATATTGAACAAATCGATAATATTTACTTAGATGAGACAACGAATGGTCTTACATACACAATAGAAAAATTCAAAGATCACGAACTTGCGGGCCACGTCACACTCAAAAAGGGTGAACGCTCTGCTGTCGCGACATTAGCAGCGAAAGTGTTATAAAGGAGAATAATGCACTACATTACAGAAGAAGAGTATAACGAAGCGATCAAGAATCAAGAGATTGCTGAGAATGACTCAGAACTTAAACAGTATATCTTAAATCATGTAGGTGAAAAATTACAACCCTCAGATGAAAACATAACGACCGAAATGGTTGTTGAAGTCATGGCCGATGAGTTTCCAGAGTTCATGCTAGCCATTGCAGAAGAAAATTGGATTAGAGGATATCACCAGGGATTAATGGATATTGATGCCGGCAAGGAACTCGTCGCGCAGGGGAATTCCCTAGCAGATCAAGAAAATCTCAGCACTAGTGAAGATTAACCTTGACTAAATTATAAAAATATGATAGACTTAAAACATCAATTAAGAAAAAACAACTACTAACCAATTACTTTTCAATATCTTATCATACTTTACGAATTATATCAAGAGGTTAACAAAATATGATGTTGGCAAAAGTTGTGCTAAGTTCCGTTTATTCCTAAGTCGTTGATATCATTTAACTTCTCATTTTTTTACATTTAAATCAACTTTCTTTGGTCGTTTCGAGAAGCCTCCTCTACATACCACAGAAGAGAAAATGGATCTGTTGGATTTGATTATTAACCGCGGATTTGTTTTTCCACTCCCTCCTTTTCCTCTTCCGACATATAACTTTTTATCTATAGGAGGATAATAATATGGCTATTAACAACTGTAATGTACTACAAGGGCGCCACCTCGCCCACGGCACCGCCGACAGCCTCGAAAAGCTGTTAAAGATTGGTGCCAAGTCGGTCACCGCCGTTTCTTGGGCCGCTGATTCGTCCCTAGAGGCCGTCCTTGACGGCATCGCCGATGGTCTAGAGGCCGAGAGACTTCGCGCCCTGGCCGGTGAGAGCTACGTGATGAGCAACGCCTCGACCGACCGCGCCAGCATCCGCGCTGAGTTCGCTGCTGCTGACGCTGCTCTGCAGGCTGACGTGGATCAGAACGAGGCTGACGCTGACGCTGCTATTGCCGCTGAAGGGGCCCGGGCCCTCGCCGCTGAGACTTATCTCACAAACCAGATCTCGGCCCAAGGCGTTTCTGACGCTGCAGCCCGCGCCGCCATCCAGGCTGACGTGGATCAAAACGAGTCTGACGCTGATGCAGCGATTCTGGGCGAGAAGACCCGCGCCGAGGCTGCTGAGGTTGCCCTAGGCGGCCGCATTGACGATGTTCTTTCGAACACCGACCCTGCTGCCCTTGACTCCCTCACTGAGGTCGTCAGTGCCTTCCAGGCTGCTGATGGTAACTTGTCCAGTGCCATCACGGCTGCTCTAGGAACTCACACCAGCGAATTGACTGCCCACGTGGCCGTGCACGCCGCTTACGTGGCTTCCAACGATACTGCTTTGGCTGCTGAGGTTGCCGCTCGTGGCGCCTCTGACGCTGCCATGCAGGCTGATATCGATCAGAACGAGTCTGACGCTGACGCTGCAATTGCTGCTGAAGCTACCGCTCGTGCTGCTGCGGATAACAGTCTCACTACCGATCTCGGCAGTGAGGCCAGCACCCGCGCTTCTGCTGACTCCGCCCTCGACGGCCGCGTTTCGGCTCTAGAGACCGAGGAAGGCAAGCTTGATAACGATCTGTACGTCGTCAAGGGTGACGGTGGTAATGGTTACCTTGCTGGCGAATTCGCCTTCCACTTTGGGAACGGCGCGCCCCAGATGATCATGAGCCTCGACGCTTCCGGCAACGCCGACGTTTGCTTCAAGAAGAAGGTTGCCTAAAATAATTAAAAACACCATTCATCTTGTGTGAATGTTTTTGGGGATGGGTCTTTTTTAGGGCCCATCCCTTTTTTTATTCTATTTAAGATGACAACAGGAGGAAATGATATGTCGGAGGACAACAAGAGCGAAATTAGAGAAATAAGTTTTCGTTTGAGGGACAAAGATCGAGTTAAGATGATTCAGAGCTTTTTGGCCATGGTGGTCACTTCTTTTGAGAGAGAAGCTAGCCCACATGTGTTAGTGATGAGTGAAAGCATATTGGCGAATGATTATAATGAAGCGCAAAAGGCGATTACGACATACCTAGAGGAGCTAAATTTGTACAAGGACAGCATAGAACAAGTTAATGATCTGATCGATGAACACATCTTCCTAGAATCCACCAAGACAGTTTCCCTCTCCTTTAAGTCGGGTGAGAAAGTCTCCGGAGCCGACTTTGCCGCTATGTCGGCCGGCGCCTTCGAAGAGACTGAAGAAAAGAAGAAAGCAATAAAAAAGAAAATAGAAAAGAAGAAGAAGGCGAAAAAAACCGAAAAGAAAGCTTCGACCAAAAAGCGGGGAGTTTCTAAATAATGGCCTATAATCAAAGTTTTAGACTTTCAAAAGAGGTTGCGAGGATCCAAGCAAAGAAGGGTAGCAACAAAGTAAATCCCACGTTCAGAGCACTAAGCAACGGGACGAAAGTAACTCTTGACTTTGGCCCCGGCACCCCACAAATCGAATTAGTGATCAACGGCGAGTACATTGACGCCAAATTCGTTGTGGCGCCCTCTTAGGATATCCAGAATCTTTAACTTTATTCTCCCAATCAATTGTGTTATACTAAGTTATGTTTTACGAAGGAAAAAATCGTTCTCCGGTGAGAGAGTATCAAATTTATGGGCGCGTCTTTGTCCTTGTCAAGGATCCTCTCCCAGAGAATATCAATCTCTTCTCAACTTTAGAAAAAATAGAGAAATCCATTCCAAATTACCTTTTACATGATTTAGATTCGATTTATATCGGTCAGTTCGAAGAGTTTATTGAGAGAGACATTAACGCCTTTTACAGAGACGGCGCGATATTTGCAACAAATGACCAGATAGACGACTCAGATCTGATGGACGATTTAGTTCATGAGATGGCCCACTCAGTTGAGTCATATTACTCGGCACAAATATACGGAGATGGAGAGGTAGAACAGGAATTCTTAGGAAAAAGAAGAAGACTCTTAGATTTATTGGCCCAGCACGAGCTTGATATTGATTTAAGAGATAAATCTCTGAGAGACTTGTTTTTTGACTTAAAATACTCACAAAAGTTTGATAATATGCTTTATAAGGATATTGGTTACGCGTTGTTGAGCAACATCACGCGTGGACTCTTTTGTAACGCATATGCCGCCACCTCTTTGAGGGAGTATTTTGCTAGCGGGTTTGAGGAATTTTACATGGCGGATCGACAATATTTAAAGAAGATTTCCCCGGCTGTTTTCGAAAAGCTCCAATATTTAAACAATCTAAATGAGGAATGATGCCACACATCTCTTTTTCTGAGCTAAAGAACTGGGATTTCTGCCCCTTTTATCACAAACTTGTTCACATAGATAAACTAAAAGGCTTTGAAGGGAATGAATATACGGCCTTCGGGTCTGCGATCCATAAAGTGTGCGAAGTTGCCGTCATGGATAACGGCGCAGATCTTAAAGAAGAATTTCTTAAGAGCTTTCTGGATGAGATCCGAAGCGCGCCTTGTGAGAACAAAAAGCTCTTAAAAGAGATGAAAACCCAAGGCGAAGCGATCCTACCGGAGATCTTACCCGCTTTAGAGGACTTTTTTGAGAATTACGAGGTTCTTTCTGTTGAGGAGCAACTGTATGAACCAATTAAAGAGTTTGTTGAATCAGAGGTTAACTTCAAGGGGTACATTGACTTGGTTCTTAAGACCGACGATGGAAAAGTCCACATCATTGACTGGAAAACCTGCTCGTGGGGTTGGGATTCTAGAAGGAAGGCTGATCCGATGGTAACATACCAATTAACCTTCTATAAGCACTATTACGCGAAGAAACACAACATAGACCCAGAGAATATCGAGACTTACTTTGCCCTTCTGAAAAGAACGGCGAAAACGAACAAGGTTGAGATTTTCAGAGTGTCTAGTGGTAAGAAGAGAACTGAAAATGCTCTCAATCTTCTGTTTCGCGCTTTAAAAAATATCGGGTCAAACATGTGTATAAAGAACAGGTTATCTTGTAAGGGCAGGTTTGGTTACTGCGATTTTTATAAGACAGAACACTGTCCGTAAAGGAATAAAATGGAAGAAAAAATAAAAGTATTAACGTTGGGGGATCATCCGTTGGCTGCTTCGGGTGTGGGTATTCAGACAAGAAATATGTGTGAGGCCCTCCTGAACAGTGGCAAATTTAAAATAACAAGTCTTGGCGGCGCCATTAAACACGAATCTTATACTCCGATGAAAACGGAACGCTATAAGGATGACTGGATTATACACCCAGTAGACGGTTATGGAAATCCGGATATGATAAGATCTGTACTGCAGGCTGTAAAACCTGACATCGTGTGGTTTATGACGGATCCTAGGTTTTGGGGCTGGCTGTGGGGTATGGAAAACGAAATTAGAGGTTTAGCTCCTATGGTGTATTATCATGTTTGGGATAATTATCCCTACCCCATGTATAATAAGAGATTTTATGAGTCCAACGATCATATAGTCACTATATCTAAGGTGACTGACGATATCGTCCGGACTGTCGCACCCAGCGTTCCGTGCACATATTTACCTCACGCAGTTGATCCAACTGTGTTTAAAAAACTACCTGAAAGCGAATTTGATGCATCACGTTTTAAGCAAGACCATGGGATAGATCCTGGTAAGATGGTTTTTTTCTGGAATAGTAGAAATGCACGCCGCAAGCAGAGCGGCTCGCTTTTGTTTTGGTTTAAAGATTTCTTGGATGAAGTCGGCCACGACAAGGCAATCTTGTTAATGCACACCAACACGAAGGACCCAAATGGCCAAGATTTGGACGCGATCATCCGGAAACTAGATCTTGAAGAGGGACAAGTGCTTTTTTCACGAGACTCTATTCCACCAGAACAGATGTCGCTGATATACAATATGGCTGATTGCACGGTTTGCGTCTCCGATGCTGAGGGTTTTGGATTATCTACTCTGGAATCGTTAGCGTGTGGCACTCCGATAATTACGACTATGACGGGTGGTCCACAAGAACAGGTGACAGATGGAACTAATTGGTTCGGAATAGGGTTAGAGCCGGTCTCTAAGGCCATTATCGGCAGTCAAGAGGTCCCGTACATATATGAGGACCGTCTTTCGGGAGACGACGTCAAAGACGCTTTGCTGAGGATGTATGAGATGACTTCGACAGAAAGAGAAGAGATGGGTGCCATGGGTCTTGAACACATTGAAAAAAATTATAATTTTAAGGATTTTAGCTCAAAATGGGTGAATTTGATGACTGATATACACAAAGAAAACGGTTCATGGTCTACGCGCACCGGATACGAGGCTTGGACATTGGCGGAAGTAGCATGAGTAAGACAAAAGTAGTATTGCGCGGCCCCCTATTGAGCAGAAGTGGGTACGGAGAACAGGCCAGGTTTGCCCTAAGGTCTCTCAAAAGTATCGAAGATGAAATAGATATTTATGTTCGTATCGTTGGCTGGGGCGCCACTTCTTGGACCCCTGAACAAACTGATGAAAAAAAATGGATTAATGAGCTTGCTATAAAGACGGTCAATTACGAGCAACAGGCCGGCGCGGCATACGATGTTTCATTACAGGTCACTATCCCCAACGAGTGGGAGAAATTAGCCCAATTTAACATCGGGTATACGGCAGGTATTGAATCGACAGCGATAGCTCCCCAATGGATTACGAAAGCCAATCTTATGGACAGGATCATAGTCACTTCCAATCATTCTAAGTTTGGCTTTGACAACTCTTCGTATACAGGACAAAACCCGCAAACGGGCGAGATAGTTCATCTTGAAACTACAACTCCAATAATCCCGGTGGGGTACCCAGTTCGCAAGCTGGACACTGAGAAAGTGAAATTGAGGCTGGATACTAATTTTAATTTTTTATCCGTTGCACAATGGAGTGTTCGAAAGAATTTTGAGAATACAATAGAATGGTTTGTTAAAGAGTTCAAAGATGAAGAAGTCGGTCTTATTTTAAAGGCGAATTGTGCCAACAATTCTAATCTCGATCGAATTGCGACTTACGCAAGACTTGAGAGACTCTTATCTCCGCACAAAGACAGAAAGTGCAAAGTATATCTTATCCATGGAGATATGACAGATCAAGAGATGCTCGGTCTCTACACTCACCCCAAAGTCAAGGCTTTGATAAACTTCGCACACGGCGAGGGGTTTGGATTGCCTCTTTTCGAAGCGGCTCAATGTGGATTGCCTATTGTGGCAACTGATTGGAGCGGTCACACTGATTTTCTCTATGTTCCGACAAAGAACAAGAAAGGAAAGACTAAAATTAAGGGACTTTTTGGTCGCGTTTCTTATGATCTCGCACCAATACAGAAGTCTGCGCACTGGGACGGTGTATTAATTCCTGAATCGGAATGGGCGTATCCAAGAGAGAACTCTGCGAGATCCGCAATGAGAGACTGCTTTAAGGATCATCCTAGACACAAATCGCAAGCAAAGAAGTTGAAGACATATATAAACAAGACTTTCACAGAAGAACAACAATACAGCGAATTTATTAAAGGTTGCCTCTTGACACACGAACTTCCAGAGGTTGATTATATCTTTGTGAATGATATGTTTGCCAACGAATATGCCGGCGGAGCCGAATTAAGCTTACAAACTTTGATCGATAGTTGCCCTTCTGATGGTTTAACGATCAAGTCTGCACAAGTTAGTGAGAGAATGATTGGCCACTATAAAGACAAAACTTGGGTATTTGCAAATGTCACTCAAATTACAGACGATGTTCTTGAGAAGATTGCCAAAAGTGGAATTACTTATTACGTTTCTGAATCAGATTACAAATACTGCGAAAGAAGGCTTCCACAGTTGTGTAAAGTGTTCTCCGGAGGCCAAGATTGCACATGTGGCAAAACTAGTCCTCGGGCCAAGTTATATGAAAATTTCTACAATGGAGCTAAAACTGTATTTTTCCGTTCTTTGAAGCAAATGAGCGACTACAAGGAGGCGATTAATTTAACTAACAAGTCCGTCGAGACTCTTTCGGCCCTATTTTCTGATGAGTTTTTTGAGAAGATCGACGAGTTGAAAGCAACAGAGAAGACAGATCGCTGGGTAATCAGCAGTTCTCCATCGTGGGTTAAAGGCGCCGTCGCTGCAGAGAAATGGTGCAGAGAAAACAAGAAGAATTATGAAAAAGTCCATGGCTTGCAATATGACAAAGTGTTGGAACTCCTAGCAACCTCGGAGGGTTTGTGTTTTTTGCCAAAGGGTTCCGATACATGCCCGCGGCTTGTAATCGAGGCGAAGCTTTTGGGCTGTAAACTTGAACTTAATGAGAATGTTTTACACGCTGAAGAAGAGTGGTTCAAGACTGACGATTTAGATGAAATTAAAAAGCATCTGATAGCGCAGCCTAAGAAGTTTTGGGATATTGTCGCAACGTCATGAGAGGGGAAAATAATTTACTTGTTGTTTCTTCTATGTACAATGTTGAGAATTGGATTGACAGAACAATCAACAGTGTTTTAAGTCAAGACTATGAAAATTATCGCTATATTTTAGTAGATGATTTATCCACGGATAAGACTGTTTCAATTGCCAACGAGTTGACCAGCAAATATGAAAACATCCAGGTGGTCACAAACACAACTAAGAAGTTTTCGTTGAAAAATATTTACGAAGGTATAGAGGCACTTAAGCCAAATCCTGATGATATTATCATAACCTTGGATGGTGACGACTGGTTAGCTAATCCCAATGTTTTCAAAACTCTGAATGATAGATATCACGATACGGATTGTTGGATGACATACGGCAGTTATATGGAGTATCCGTCTGGGAACATGGGCATTGAATCTAGTGCCTATCCCGAGGAACAGATGAATAATAAAGAATTTAATTTTCGCGAAGGGAAGTGGCGTGCATCTCATTTGAGAACCTTTAAATACGGCCTTTTTTCTAAAATTAAGTATGAAGACTTTTTGGACTGGAGTGGTGAGTTCTATAAAACTTCTATTGATAAAGCGTTTATGTATCCGATGATTGAAATGGCACGTAACCGCTGTGAATTTATTGAGGATATTTTGTACGTCTATAATTTTAGCAACCCCTTGAATGTTCACAAGGACAAACGGCAGCTACAACTGCAGACTAGTCATTATCTTAAGAATGTAAAAGAGCCCTATACGCGAATAGGCAGTTTATGAACATTTTGTTAGATAACGTTAATCTGTCTTCCACTTCTGGGCCGAACCATTTTGGAAGAAAGTTGAAGCTCGGATTCGAAACAGCCGGCCACACATGCCAAACTGATGTAACAAATCCGGACATACAGTTGAGTTTTATAGAAACTAGGAAACACGCGGCTGACGTACCGTTAGTCCTCAGGATGGATGGGATTTATTTCGACACGGAGTCGGATTTCGTCTCACAGAATAAAAATATCTTACGTTGTTATAAGATGGCCTCCGGGGTTATCTTTCAGTCGGAATATTGCAAAGAGTTAATCTTTAAGTTTTTTGGTGAACATCAAAATCATGAAGTTATTCACAATGGCGCAGATTTGGGGTATATAAGTTCCATCGAGCCGATGCAAAACGAATTGACTACAAAGTTTGATAATGTATGGTCCTGCGCCTCTAGTTGGTATTACAATAACAATCCGAACACACCTCGTCGATGGAAGAGGCTCAAGGAAAATGTTGAGTTCTTTTTAGAATACGGAAAGGTCAACGATTGTTTGGTGGTAGCTGGAGATGTGCATCCCAAGGATCGGACGCTGCATGATCGCATCTTTTATGTAGGGCGCCTCCAGCCCGATGAGTTATTCTCTCTGTATAAGGCCTCCAAACACTTCCTACATCTAGCTAGTCCCGACGCGTGCCCCAATGTTGTCGTCGATGCCCGAGCAAGTGGATGCAAGATTATTTGTTCGTCTTTAGGCGGCGCAAAAGAGATCGCGGGCCCTGACGCTTTGGTGGTGGAAGAGGACGAGTGGGATTACACCCCTATGCAACTGAACGGCTCAAGGCCGATGAACTTAACAAACATTGGCCCAAACTGTTATAATGTGGAGATGGACATGTCCGTGGTGACTCAAAGGTATTTGAGCTTTTTAAATAACACACTGGAACAACAATTAAGTGTCCCCTCTCGGGACCCCCTTAGGGAACAATTGACCGCCTTTAAGAACTACGTGGAGACTGGAGACGGAGGGGAGCTTACCACGTTACAAGACGGATTGTGTGCTTTACAGATAGCTTTGGGGGAGAAAGAGTGATGAAAGCTTGCATAAACTATATCTCATCTCGAAGTCGCTGCATTAAACAAAGCCTCCAATCACTTTGGGATAATTACAACAAAGATTACAACTACCCTGTTTACGTATACTACTTCGATGACATTTACGATTCTGAAGTTTTTAGAAATGAAGTCAGATTGCAAATAAACGAAAATATTCATTTTGTTTCTGTGCCATATAAGACCCCCTCCTTTTTAAAGGAGGAAGAGCTTTACTATAACCGCTCAGATATCAATTATGTTCAACGGAGTTTCTCCATTCAACGTAAGGGATACCTTCACATGTGCAATTTTAAGAGCAACATGTACGGTTATCTCAATACACATTTTCATAAATATAACTGTGTGATGATGCATGATGACGAGTCCGGTTATACACGGCCCCTTGCGGTGGATCCTTTCGAAATTATGTCATCACGCCCCGAAGTGATGGGGGCATTCTTTGTGGGACAGCGCCTGAAGAACGGAGCGCCACACCAAGGTCATTATGATACACGCCTCGGCCTGTGGGAATTTACTCGCAACTTTCTGCTCACCAACAATATAACACCAGCATCACCCCAACTACAAGAATTGCTGGAGAGTCCGACAGCCGAAAGAGATTTCCATCTGTTGGAGTGGTGCGACACATATGTGATTAAGACTGAGATGTTTAAAAGCGATTTGTGGAAGAAGTGGATAGCCGCAGTTAATGAGAACGGCGGCATTTATAAATATCGCTGGGGCGATAACGAAATTATTACTCTTTTTGCTTACATATATGATGGTAATATTTTTGATTTGGGACTCGTAAAGGATGGCTCTCACGATCAGGGGATGTTTCGTCATATGCAAGATATCGCACCAAGCATAAAAGATATTCAAAGGTAAAGCAGGTATAATGTCAATACAAACAAGAAAAAAAGTAAGATTTTTCAGCCATGGCATGTCGGGCACTACATGGTTAACATCGCTTACAACTTCTTTTTTTGATTGCGCTCATCGATCATCCCCAGAATTAAAAAGAATTCACCCCCCCTCTACTCGCCTTCTCGGCCCTCACACACCTTTAAACATTGTAGACGAATGTTGTGTGGACAGAAATTACTTGAACTCCCTCGATGCGGCTTGTATAGTATATGCGGATCCGAGAAATTCCCTTATATCGTTGGCTTCAAATTCCCGAAACCGCGCTATAACGCATTTGGGACATTTGCATACGGCCCCCTCTCACATCGAGCGTTATAAGTGTCGCACTGACGTTCTAGACTTCGACCCGTTTGACGTTCTAGACTTCGACCCGTTTAGCGATTTTTTTAATTCTTGGTTGTATCATGTCCCGACAATGCATTTGGAAAAACCTTTGGAAATTGGTTTTTTGAAGTACGAAAAGATGGTTGAAAATCGGCATGAGTTAGCAAATTTTCTGAGAATACCAGAAGAGCGAAAAGAAGAGTACTGTGATCAAATTTTAACGACTTATCGTCCGCGTACTTCTAACTATGGAAGTCTCCCAACCTTGCAGCAGGATAAATTAACTAAAATTTTTCAACCACTGCTTGAGACACAGAGTGGTATGGGTGATTTTCAGGTAAGAGTAATCAACCCACAGGAGACAACATGACAAGTACTGAAATTAAAGGCGAGATTGTGAGAAAGTTTTGCAAACTTGATGAACGTGGCCACACTTTGTTGACACCGTTTGTGGTGTCTAGGGAAAGGAAGGTGATATACTTTCACATCGCTAAAACCGGCGGTTCGTCTATTGTACATCTTTTACAAAAAAATGGTTTAGATGACAACATTCTCTCTAACAAGAAAAGACCTTTTGAGGAAAAGATTGACTCCTTTTTGTCTCTAGTAGAGGATTGGGATTCTTACTACAAGTTTACTTTTGTGCGTAATAAATACGATCAACTCGTCTCACTTTACAATTACGACCGCGCCATCCTTGGCGAAATGACATTTGCCGAGTTTATCCAAGAGCGTGTTAACGCCCGCACTGAGTATTTTCCTATGTACGACTATTGGATTGATCAGCATTTTTTGACCGTGGCCGGCGATCAGGAGATGTTTGATTTTGTGGGTCGATTTGAAAATTATGAGCATGACTTAAAATTGGCTTGTGCTAATATTGGGATTCCTTTTGAGGATATTCGATCAAACCTTGGAACTTACGATAAAACCAAGAAGTCCTTGTATTATACACCCGAATTGAAACAGATGGTGGATACAAAATTTGCTCGGGAGAGGGAACATTTCAATTGGGAGTTACAGTTATGACAAATAAGATTAAAGACCTTCGTGAAGAAATCAAGAGTTTTCACGGATTGTGGACAGGGGGTACTAGCCTAACCCGACAGGGTTTTAAAGCTGCAGCAGCAGCACGCCTTCGCCACGGATCAGATATGCACAAGATTTATGAAATGTGCATAGCCCCCTACATTACCTCAGAAACTGAGGCCTTAGATATTGGAACAAACGGTGGCGGGTGGTTGAAAATGATGTTAGGCGCTAAACGACTCGTTGGTATTGATATTCTCACAGCGGAACAGAGCGGCTTTTGGCGCAATATGCCTCGATTGGGCAATATTGAATACTATCAGGTAGAAGATTTTAGCTGCGATTGTATCGAAGATAACAGCCTTGATCATGTTTTTTCATACGATGTGTTTTGCCACATTTCCTTCTCCGGTGCGACAGCTTATATGAAAAATCTTTATAGTAAGATGCGCCCGGGCACAAATTGCTTTATCATGATTGGTGATGGTGACAAATACCAAGACCCCCGGGGTAAGGACAAATTAGCGATCTCTGCGGGTTTTTCTTCTTGGGAAGCTTTGGTTGCAGATTATGATGGTCCTCCGAATAAGGGTCGGTGGTATCTTTACGGGATTGAGAGGTTTTGCGCCATGGTTGAAGAACAGGGTTATCGCGTTATAAATCCAGATATTATAGGAGCTTATGATAGAAACAGCCCCATTGTTCATTTCGTGAGAGACTGAAATTAGTGAATATTCTGTTTTTAGATCCTGTCACTCTATCTTCTACGTCCACCCGGTATACGTATTATAGCGGACTGTTTCTTGAATTACAAAAACAACACAACGTATACCATTATACTGGGGTTCCGCAAGATTTTGCTGAATTGGAAGGGAAAATCGGGTTCAAGGCCGATTATATCGTTTTTGGCCTAGGGTGGTTTAAGCACAAATGCTATGGGCACATCAAGAATTTGAATATTCCAAGTGCATGCTTCCTGTTCAAGCCACAGAATCAGTTGGCGGAAAAATTGGAATTCTGTCGAATCAACAATGTTGATCTGATTTTAACGCCTGTGCCCGAAATGGAAAAATATGAGGAAATAAGTGGGGTACGTACCGAGTTATTTCCTTACGGATTTGATCCGCTGACGTTCAGCCCCCGACCCATTAACATAAAATATGACATAGGGTTTAGTGGGGCACTTCACCAAAGTCAACATTATCCCAACGATGCGTTTCATGTGGAGAATTTACGTCCCAAGATTGGTGCCCTATTACAGTCCATGGAGGGTGTGCGCACTTTTTGGAAGTCTAGTGACGTTACATCGACCGCCTATGTCCACGATATGAAGGAGTATGCTGCCACAATCAACTCTTCTCGGATGTGGATTGCGACCCTCGCTGCCTATGGGGACGTGACCCCGCGTTTTTATGAGGTGCTTGGATCGGGTACTCTGCTATTTTGTCAACAGATTCCTGAAGCATACAAATTCTTGTTAAAGGACGGTATAAATTGTGTTACATTTAAGGACGACTTGAACGACTTCGAAGAAAAAATACGATTTTATATAAATCATCCTGATGAAGCTGCGCGCATAACACAGGTGGCTGCGCAATTTTTCCACAACCATTGCACTTGGTCTGCTCGTGCTGGAGCTTTGTGCAAGCAATTGGCGGAATTATAGCTCATGCAATATATGAAGCATTATTCCAAGAAATTTCAAGCATTTAAGACCCTCCTTGCTAAGGAGGACCCGATAATTTTAGAAATCGGAGCACATTATGGAGAGGATAGTCTCCGGTTCGCGGAGATATTTCGAAATCCTACCATCTATTGTTTCGAACCAGATCCAAGGAACATACAGATCTTTAAGAAGCATGTTTCAAACTCCCGAATACAATTATTTCCGATCGCCCTTTCCGATAAAAAGGGAACTCTCCCATTTTATCCGAGCTATCAGCAATGCGAAGACCTTGATGTTCCACAAAAATATGATTGGATTAGTCATGAAGATTATAATGATATGGCTCTTAATAGCTCAGGCGCCTCGTCTTTGAAGCGTGGCTACGAACACGCAGGCCCACCCATCGAAGTAAACGTCGAGAGATTTGATAGTTGGTATGTCCAGGCCGCCCTGGATAAGATTGACCTTGTGTGGATTGATGTACAGGGCGCCGAGAAAGAAGTTGTCAACGGAATGGGAATTGAAATTAAGAATGTGCAATACTTGTGGATAGAGTACGGGGAGTCAACTTACGAGGGCGCTATGTCTAGACACCAGACCATCAAGTTATTAGAAGAAAAGGGCTTTGGTGTTTTAGAAGAGTTGTCCGATGTTGCTCCTAATGGCGACATCATGTTTTACAATAAGGAACTAAAATGACCGAAAATTTATTAGACTTGGTGGGGTACCACGAGAAATGGCATGCACAGGTTCAAGCTCATCGACACCCATGCACGCACAGCATTAACGATCTTATAATAGAAGAGATATTTCAGCGCCTTGAGATCACATGCGGCACTTTCGTTGAGTTCGGTGCATGGGATGGACTGGTGTTATCCAACACCCGGAAGTTGTTCGAGGAAGGTTGGGGGGGTCTCTTGATAGAGGCAGATCCAAAAAAGTATGAGGAACTGAAAACTAATTACGAAAATCACGATCGAGTAACTGCAATAAATTGTTTTGTTGACACTGATGAAAATTTAATCGACAAGGTACTTGTAGAACATCTAGAGGAAAATATAGATTTTTGTTCTATCGATATAGACGGTCTTGATTTAGACATATTCGAGACTTTTGAAGCGAACCTTCCTAAAGTGGTGTGCATTGAGGGGGGTCAAGCCCTTCACCCCTTGCGCTCTCGTATACCGTCTCACATTTCTGCTCATAACATACAACAGAGTTTATCTGTCATAAATGAAGTTTTTGAAGAGAAGGGGTACAAACTCTTATGCACATACCAGGACTGCTTTTTCATAAAACAGGAATACTATCATCTATTTAATGTAGACACAGATCTCACCAACCAGTATATTGACGGTCTCATGGCCCTCCCGCGTATTCCATATTTAAAAAACATCCTTGATTCTCACGGATTTAGAAACGAGATTATCGATCAGGCTATCGAGAACATTCCTCCCCTACACCACGCGACTCCGAAGGCTCAAAAAATGGCCTGGGTGGATACGCATTATTTATTGATTAAGGATAGGTTAGAATTTATGAAGAATGTTGGATAGATATGTTAGTTGTCAAGCTTACTAATGGTCTCGGTAACAACCTCTTTCAATTCATTGCGGCCAAACAGTTAGCGATTGTACATTCACAAGAGTTAGCGGTATATTGCCCGGAGGAATACTATGGTATAAAAATCATGGAAACGATGGGGGTGGAGGTGTTTACTAAAAACCCTCTTTTAGGACATCACCCTATTAACGTGAATGATAAGAATTATTCTTATTGGTTGTCGACCCGGGAGCGCCCATCCCACCTGATGCTTGACGGGTATTTCGAGGATTACAAATATTACATTGATTCACTTTCTGAGATAAAGGGTTGGTTTCCCTCTGTCCACAGGCGACCCCCTGAGGACTTGGTACTTCATTTGCGCGCCGGAGATCGACTTCTTTACAAGAGCACTTTTTCTCATCGCACTCTGGTTGAGGAATATTTGAAGGGACTTTCACAGTTTGAATTTGAAAATCTGCACATTGTGACAGATATGCCTCGCTGGGGCCACTATACTGCTGAGGAGATTGGCGAGATGAATGTTCATTGTTCTGTACCACAAAATGTTCGCGTTGATCCACAATTATCGGCAGATTATTTCAATTCTTTTGTCGACGGCCTCACTCATCACAACCCAATTGTTACACGGAGACCGATTTTTGAGGACTTTAATTTTATGAGAAGTTTTGATAAAATAATGATACAGCATAGCACTTTAGCGTGGTGGGCCGCAGTGCTGGGTGACGCCAGTAGCGTTGGTGTTTATGGCCCGTGGCGCCCATGGAAAGGAAAGAGCAACAAAAACTTGAGTAACGTTGACCTTGAAGGGTGGTTTCAGTGGGGAAAACAACATGAATGAAGAAAAGATATTAGTAACAGGCGGGACTGGCATGGTCGGCGTGGCTTTACAACGAGAGCTACCTCATGCACAATTCTTGAGTTCCAAATCTTGTGATCTGACCAATCAAGAAGCAACAGAATCCCTGTTTGAACAGCGAGAAATCGAGAGAATCATACACCTGGCTGCCAAAGTGGGGGGCATCAAAGCAAACTCTGATAATTTGGCAACATTTTGTTATGAAAATAGTATGATGAACAACAACTTGCTTCACACAGCACAGAAACATGGCGTCACGAAGATTCTTTCTCTGTTGAGTACCTGCGTATATCCGGACCTCGCGTCGTACCCCCTTACAGAGGAACAAATACACGACGGCCGGCCACACTCTTCTAACTATGCCTACGCATATGCTAAGCGGATGCTCGATGTACAATCCCGAGCCTACCGTGATCAATATGGATGCAATTTCATCACTGCTGTTCCTAATAATCTTTTTGGAGAAAACGATAACTTTGATTTAGAAAATTCTCATGTCATACCCGCTATTATCAGGAAGGTGTACGAGGCCAAACAAAACGGCGGCAATGTGACACTGTGGGGTGATGGAGCACCACTGCGGGAATTCACCTACACTCCTGATTTGGCCAAGATTCTGCACTTTGTGCTTGAAAACTATGATGATCCAACCCCCTTGAATGTCGGAAACACAGTGGAGATAGAAATTAAGAGAGTGGCACTTTTGATTGCGGAAATATTCGATTTTAAAGGGGAGTTAAAGTGGGACTCTACGAAGCCCAAGGGCCAGTTTCGCAAACCCTCTGACAATTCGAAATTATTAAAACTTGGGTGGTCAGCCGCCGATTATACTCCCTTCCCGGATGCTCTTGAGAGCGCATGCCATTGGTTTGCAGAGAATTATCCAAAAGTTAGGGGCGTTGCATGAAGACTGCGGTCATAACTGGTATCACCGGCCAAGACGGTTCTTATCTGGCTGAGTTATTGCTGTCTAAGAACTATCGTGTCATAGGGCTCAAAAGGAGAACCTCGTCTATATCCACCGATCGCATCGATGGTGTTTACGACCACCCTAATTTTAAAATGGAATATTTTAATTTTCACGACACCGGTGTTTTTTATCGCATCTTACAAACGTATAAACCAGAAGAAGTTTATAACTTGGGCGCACAGTCACACGTTCGAGTCTCTTTTGATGTCCCAGAAGAGACGGTGGCCACCATCGCGCTGGGGACAACTCGATTATTAGAAGCAATAAGGAATATAGACCCTACTATCAAGTTTTATCAAGCATCTTCCTCGGAGATGTACGGCGATAATCCAATAGTTCCACAAGACGAGTCGACGGCACTCATGCCGGCTAGCCCATACGCTTGCGCAAAAGTCTTTGCGCATAATCTGGTTAGAAATTACCGGGAATCTTATGGGTTGTTCGCGACCTCGGGAATACTATTCAATCACGAATCCCCACGCCGCGGCGAAACATTTGTAACTCGCAAAATCACCATCGCTGCTGCTCGCATCAAATTGGGTCTTCAAGAAACGCTTTACTTAGGGAATTTGGATGCTAAACGCGACTGGGGGTTTGCAGGCGATTACGTGGAGGCGATGTGGCTTATGTTACAAAAAGATAAACCAAACGATTATGTCGTCGCGACAGGAGAGACCCACACGGTTAGAGAGTTTTTACATGAAGTTTTTGCGCACGCCGAATTGGATGTAGACAAACATGTCGAGATTGACCAGCGCCTCTATCGCCCGCACGAAGTGCCTATTCTATTGGGGGATTCTACAAAAGCGCAGAAAGAACTGGGATGGTCTCCTAAAATAAAATTTAACGAACTTGCTGAATTGATGTATGTTGAAGATCTGGAAAAAATAAGAAAAGGATTATAAATGACTGATACTAGAGATTTGAAAATTGATATAGTGTCCGGCGACGTGGTAATTGACTGCGGTGCGAATATTGGCGTGGTTACTCAATACTTTCAACGCCTAGGCGCAACTGTGTATGCTTTTGAGCCGAACCCTCATGCGTTCATTACTTTGAATATGAATTTCGCGGATGATCCGAATGTATTTTGCTTGAAAAAGGGAGTTGCATCTCCCGAACAGGCCGGCACCGGAAAACTGTTTTTGCACGAGCATGCTGAAATAGATCAGTTAATGTATTCTACTGGGTCTTCGATCAACCCCGATAAGGGAAATGTTAATGTTAACAACTATTTAGAGGTAGAGTTAATAGATTTATGTAAGTTTATTAAGGATTTGGGGGTACCCATAAAGGTCTTGAAGATCGATATCGAGGGGGCTGAAATAGAACTGTTGAACGCCCTCGTTGATCAGGGGCTTACAGAAGACATAGAACATATCTTTGTTGAAACCCACGAAAAGAAGATTCCGTCATTGCGGGCCCCCCTGGACTCACTGAAAGAGAAGATAAAAGAAAAGAAGATTACAAATATTGATCTAACTTGGCGATAATTTTATCATACCCGTTCGCCTTACTCGTAATATTCCCAGATATAGTTTAAAATTACACTCAATATGCACTATAATTGACAGTGTGATAAACGCTCGAATGAATAGGATTTAAAAATGGTACAGAGAAAAAGACATATAGCTAAGACCATAACGTGGCGGGTTATAGCAACTACCACAACGATGGGGTTTATATGGTTGGTAACTCAGGACTGGTCTGTCGCGACCAGCGTCGGCGCTTTTAACGTGCTAGCGAAATCAATTTTATATTATCTTCATGAAAGAGTTTGGTATCAATTCGATTTTGGAGTCCAAAGAAGGATGGGACAGAAGAAATGAAAGCCCTTGTAACCGGACACCTGGGATATATTGGGAGCCATCTCACCAGAGAATTAAAGGAGCAAGGTCATACCATGTGCGGTATTGACTTGAAAGAGAAACAGGATTTACTAGATGGCATCCCTGAGAGGATAAGGGAGTTCGCCCCCGATGTTATTTTTCATCTGGCCGCCATACCTCGCGTTGCGTATAGTGTAGAAAACCCCCTGCACGTTATGAAGAACAATATTGTCTCAACCTCGGTAGTCCTTGATTATGCCCGTCAGAACAACACGCCTGTTATTTACAGTAGCTCCTCCTCGGTAATCGGGAATGGCGACGGCCCTGCTAGCCCGTATGCCCTCTCCAAACACGTTGGGGAGGTGGAGAGTCTCTTGTACCACAAACTTTATGGACTTAAGACTGTTGCACTAAGATATTTCAATGTATACTCATATGATCAGACGGCTGAAAACGAGTATGCTACAGTTGTGTGTAACTGGAAAAAATTCATAACAGAGGGTAAAACTCCCTTTATAACCGGCGACGGAGAACAAAGAAGGGATATGACACATGTAAGTGACATAGTTTCAGCGAATATCTTTTGTGCCGAGAATTTGGACAATGAAGACTTGTGGGGCCAGTGGTACGACGTAGGCTCGGGGGATAACATCAGCCTTAATGAACTAAAGGAGATTGTGCTGCAATTGCGCTGCTTTCCGAACCAGAAGTTTGAGTATATTGCTCCACGGTCCGGTGATGTAATGCTGACGCGCGCCGACACTAGTAAGTTTAAACAACATGGCTGGCACAGTGGCGTGCGATTGAAAGAGGGCCTAACAGATATTTATCGTAGGCTTGCGAAAGAGATAGGCCCAGCCGTCAGAAAAAGATCTGAGATAAATGGATAGAAAATATAACATAGGGATTATTGGTAACGGTTTTGTTGGGTCTGCTGTCGCATATGGCTTTTCGCCCCAATGCGGGTATGACGCCAATATTCGAATTTACGATAAGCGACAAGAGAAATCAAATTCTTCTTTAGAAGAAGCGGTAAATGAATCAGATTTTATCTTTTTATCGGTGCCGACGCCATCAAATCAAGATGGTTCGATTCACTTGGGCGTTATAGAGACAGCCCTGGACGAAATCAACGAAGCTAAAACTGACACTAGAAAAAAGAATGTGGTTTTGATAAGATCCACAATTGTGCCAGGCACCACTCGGAAGTTAGCAAAGAAATATCCGCGTCTTAATTTGGTGTTCAACCCCGAGTTCCTTACCGAGAGGTCGGCGAAATTTGATTTTATAAATCAATCGAGATTTATAATAGGGGGCCTCACCAACACACCCGAAATCCCCAGGTGGGAAGTTTCTGCTGTTGCGCGATTGTTTAAACACAGGTTCGGAGAATCCACCCCCGTTGTTATGTGTGACTACGAGACTGCAGAGATTATCAAATACATGAACAATTGTTTTTTCGCTCTTAAAGTTTCCTTCTTAAACGAAATGAAAATGTTAGCAGACAAAAGCAATGTTGACTGGGATATCGCTGTCGACGGGTTTGTGAGAGATGGTCGCGTCGGCCACTCGCACATCCAAGTCCCGGGCCCCGATGGAAAACTTGGTTTTGGGGGTTCTTGTTTTCCCAAAGATCTTCGAGCAATAGTCCAGTTTGGTGAAGAGAACGACGTTGATATGAAGACGCTTAAAGCGGCTTGGGAAACAAATTTAAAAGTACGTCCCGAAAGGGATTGGGAAAAACTTAAAGGAAGATCAGTCATTGAATAAAAGGAGAAACACAAAGTGACAACAAAGAACGACAAACAACTATCAGATCAGGCACTAGGGGCTATTATGATGGCCCTTCAGAAGTCTTTATTGGAGCAGAGCGATATCGTACCAACTCTCAAGGATATGAAATTCCGTGAGTCGGAGATGGGTCTAGTGGTTATGAATCCACCCTTGGTAAAATATGAGTATGAAGAGGCTTCCGAGCAAGAATCTGAGGTAGCGGCCACAACCTCGACCTCTGAAACTGAAGACGAATAGGGTGCCAAAGTACTTGTACAAGTGCACGAATTGTCCTGAGGTCCGCGAAGAATTCCATTCTATCAAGATTATTTTGACTGACTGTGGTGATTGTATTACAAACGGCGTATCAGGATCACTCCAGCGGGTGCCGAGTCAGATTTTGACAATTACTTCAAAAAGTGGTGATGGTAAGCTTGTGAGAGACTACATAAAAGATACAAAAGAGGACGTTAAGGAGTATAAAAAAGAATTGGCCTCAAAGGGAGTCCCCGGTGTTAAATAATATTTATTTTGTTTACTCGCTGGCGTTTGTCTTGACGGCCATTATACTTTTGCTTGTTTGGTACTGTAAACAACTCATTAGCCGCATCCAAGCGATCGTCGATGACGTCGCTGATTTGAGGTCGGTTAGCACCGCTTACACGGCTCACCTTAAACAAGTATACGAGTTGGAGACGTTTTATGGAGACCCCACTTTATCTGGATTGCTTAAACACTCAAAACAGGTAGACGAGGTCTTTAGGACGTTCGAGTTCTCTAACTCGCTGCCTCTCACCGACGATGAGTTTGAAGAGCCTTTACACGAATTGGAACAATATGGAAAAGAAAAAGAAGAAGCGGAATACTAATCACTATTTCACAAAAGTGCATGAGAATGCTATTGTGGAATACGTGGCCTCTGATGATCTCGACCGACGCGAGGAACTATATCGAGAGTATATAGGGCCAGCCTTTGACGAGTTAGTTGATAAAATTGTATATACGTATAAATTTACAACTCTTCCGAACATTGATTCGTTGAGAGACGAATGCAAGATTTGGTTAACCACCATATTGGAGAAGTACGATCAAAGCAAGGGCTCAAAAGCCTTTTCATATTTCAGCGTCGTCACTAAAAATTGGTTCATTCACAAGGTCAAGAAGAACTCCGCCCAAGTCCGGAGGGAGATTTA
>Ga0209128_1000822_pt1 | contig 22328 bp, 26 predicted proteins | sample ETNvirnome_6_100_FD_184072 | JGI IMG/M metagenome (GOLD analysis project Ga0209128, IMG submission 184072) | Marine viral communities from the Pacific Ocean - ETNP_6_100 (SPAdes) (version 2) | ecosystem: Environmental > Aquatic > Marine > Oceanic | place: Pacific Ocean | collected 2013-06-19 | reverse complement strand
CGATTATCTCATTCATATTTTATCTCCTATAAATGAAAGTTAATTTAGTCAGCATTACACTGACACCAAGACCCAATCTTTCGATTGGGTTTCGCTCAGATTTTCACTGAGTCTCTTCAGTTGGTTCAAGATTTTAAGTAATCAGGGTCGTCTTGGAGTTTATTAATAAACTCTTTTTGATACCTTATACCTTCTTCAATAGCATCTATCCTATGTTTAATCGAATAAGCTAAATCATCTTTTTTAGATTCCAAAAAAGAAATATAAGACTCTACTGATGGAATAATGTCGGAAGCATCATCACTACCAAGAACAATATCATCATTGTCCTTGACTTCACTTCTCCATTGTTTTCCAAGATTCTCTACATACTTTCGTCTTTCTAAATAATCTAAATGCATAATTGTTTCTCCTTATTTGAGTTTGGGATAATTCCCATTAATAACACCAAATGATGCTATTAAGGCGAATCTCACAAAAAATGGCTTCACCATTGCTCGTCTAATGCAAAGTTAGGAGGGTAGTAAGGGTATGACATACCCTTAAAACCCCCCTTTTTGCACCAATCCTAACTAGCTAAATCTAAGTCTGCTGTTAGGCAATGGGGAGGTAGATGGATTACTTCCCCAAACTCAGATTCAGTCACACCCCAATCCATATGAGTGGTCGCCCATAGGACTGGAATATCAGGCTCATGTTTTGCTTTTACTGGGTAAAATTCTCCATCAGTAAAAACAATTAGACCCTGTATGTCAGCAACGTCATCGGTATAGTTATTCACCAATTCAAAGATCGGAGTTAATTCGGTTCCACCGCTACCCCTCACTTGCAAGTCTAATGACTCACCCGCAGAGATATCGAACTCATCCCAATAATTCCCTTCTTTGTCATGGTGAACTATGGTGCTACACCAACAAACTTTGACCTTCTCAATGTTGCATTGCTCAATCAATCCCTGTACCTGACTGGCGAAACCATCCAAGTAATAACGAGTTGATCCTGAGCAATCAATGGCGATTGCCAAAGTGCCACCCATAACTGAACTGACCCTACTCGGAAGATAGTTTCCTTTCTTGTAAGTAGAATCTTTCCATATATGGTTTCTATGTGGTCGATTCCAAGATGTTTGATCAGGGAAAACGCTGACCAACCAATCCTGAATTTTCTCAAGATAGTTGGCAGTTTCCACATCAATTTCATTCACCCTTCGGTTGAATGAGTTGTCATAACCACTACCGCAAGATCGACTCATGCTGTCAGCCAATCGGACTTTGTTAGCCAATTCTCTTTGAGCATCAATATTTTCTTGCTTGGTTAATGGTTTTCCATCTTGGCTCACTGCATCCCAAACACCACCCGCTTGGCTAGTGTTAGATGGTTTACCTTCATTGGCATTCGCCAAATCATCACCATCTTTTTTATCACCGCCATTGCTTTGATCTTGATCATTAGAATCACCATCAGAATCACCATCGGATGATCCATCGGATTGATCGCCATCGTCAGAAGAATTATCAGACTGATCATTTTCTTTATCTTTCTGATCTTTTTCCTGAAGCAATATAGCGTAGATTTCGTCAGCAGTTTTGCCATCATATTTGCTGTCATACAATGCATCCTTTGGCATCTTCCAATAGGATATTGAACCTGATCTATTTAACTCGCCATTGATTGCATAATCAGTTGCGATATTCCATAACTCAGGATTCCTATCATTTCTTCTGAGATGATGTGCCCAAGTGCAATGCAACGCTTCATGCATTAGAACGAATTCTAATTCCTCATGACTCGATTCATTGACAAAGGATTCACACCAAAAGATATGAGTGCCATCGGTTGCCATTGTAGAACATACATCCTTTGAAACTTCTTTCAGAATCAAAGGAGTAATCATCGAAGCCATACCAAGATGACCCTTTTGGATGATCGAGGTTCTAGCTTTGACGATGTTGTGTTCTGCCACTTTACTGGCAGTTGTTTGCTTATCCATAATTTTCTCCTATATATAAACAAATTTTGCAGACAGAATGCCTACATCAAAACAAATATTGACTGGTCAATACTTGCTTTGATTTAAACCTTCTAAAAATATTTTTATTTCTCAGGGAGCTGAGATGTTGGTGTTGGGGAGTCTTGCGACTCCCCACCAAACTAAAATAATCCTTTAGCAGTGTCAGAAACTTTGACCTTCTTTTCAGCCTGTCTCAGTTTCTTAGCTGTGGATTTTCTAGCCTTGTCATCCTTCTTGAGATTGTCTTGAGATTTTGCATCTATGATGTCTTTTCTCAAGTCAGCTACAGTTGATCTTAGATCATCATCATCACCCAATAGATATTGATCTATTGAATCAAGCATATCTCTAAGTTCGTTATAGCTACTATCCCTTAATGGATTCTTGGTTTTGTTTTTGGGATCAAACTTTTCCAATCCACTTGCCAACCTTTCGATGCTAGAAACAAGTTGTTTTGCAGTATGCTTATCGGCATTCTGCTTAACAGTTTCTTCGCCCTCTATATGATTGGCAATGATATTAGATTTGGCGACTTCAGATATTGCCACCCTAATATCTTTGTGATTGAACTCGTTTACGATTCCAATTTCATAATCAAAGATATACCTATCTTCAAGTTCATGGGCTGTTGGGTATTCATATCCTTTGAATAGATCACCCAAGCCTGTATTCTTCTTCTTGGCATCTTCGATTTTTTCAGGAAGTTTTTCCAATATTTCTTCAACCGCTTGATTGAATTTTTTCTTATATTGTTTAACTTCTTTCTCAAACTCTTCCAATTCAGTTGCGGGTAGTAATCGCCATTCGCCTTTTTTAACCTGTCGGTTTCCTGAGACATAAGACTTACCACCACCCAAAACTTTATCGTCAGCATCAATCCACGGAAGAGTTTTCTTATAGATAACTTGATTCCTAAATTGTTTGCCAATTTGAACAGGCAGTTTGAGAAAATCAGGGTCTAATAAATGCTTAGATACTTTTACTAAATCCGAGTTGGCATTTTTAATATCTGCCAATTCATTTCTAGCACTGGTATCAGCTTTTATCCCACTATAAGTTTTTATAGTGACCTGAACTTTTACACAAGACTCTGCTAATGCAGTTTTCTTGTCATTATTTTTCTTACTCATATTGATTCTCCATAAGTAAAAGTTAATTAACTGATTCATAATCCTTTCGAGTAACTCATCAGGCATGACTACTAATGTCATACGAGGATTACACAATGGCGAATAAGGTATAGGAGAATCAAAAAAGACCCTTATCCCCTGATAAAAATCAGGTAGTGCCATTGTGTATCAATTTTTGATCAGACCACTTAAACCAAGATGTCTTGGTTTTTAATGTGCCAATCAATGAAAACCGAAGTTTCCTTGAATTTTGATTCTTTAGTTGTGAGTGCTTTGACAAACAAAACTGAATACTCTTTAGCATCAAAACGCTCTATATAAGTCAGAGCATTTTCAAATTGCTTTGGAGTTTCAACCGCATTGATCAGAGATGCAACACTTGCATATTGCAGTTCTGTCCTTTCAGGTAGTTTTGCTGTTTTTGGACTCTTGAGAATTTTAGTTGGCGATTCCAATTCATTTTGGAATGCACAAAAAGTTTCAAACTCTCTAGCGACTGTTTCACCCAAGTAAGATTCCAACACTGGCTGTATCAGTGATCGTCTAAGATCACCAGTCAGCATTTCACTTACTTGATGCCAAATTCTTGGTGCGGGAAATCCACCCTCTTTCTTGGCATCAAATTGATGTAAGAATTGAGGTTGGAAAGTTAAGAATGCCAGTATGTCAGCATTAATATTATTCCCATATCCCCACTCTAACCACTCATTCGTATCAGGAACTAATTCCAAAGTTAAACAAGCAGATTGAAAGTGAGTCAAGATTCTTTGAGCACCCGCTCTATCGGTTGAATGATTACCCGCAAGGATAATTTTCCAACCAGTAGGCAAAACATAATCAGTGCCAATTCGACCTTCAAAAGTCAGTTGGCGAATTGTGTTTTGTAGTGCGGGAGTTGCTTGGGCTACTTCATCCAAAAACAAAAGACCTTTACTGTTTTTATCTGTAGGCAGATTATCCAGTAATGCTCTTTTCTGACTGCCAGTTTTATCATCGATATATGGCAATCCTGAAAAGTCTATTGGCTCATACATGGCGACCCTAAAATCAGCGAAACCAAATTCATTTTTCTTTGGCTTCACATTATAGATTGGTCTATCCTTATGATCCCTGATCAGTTTCAGTTTAGATTTGTCAGCAATAGTCTGAGCAATCTCAAAGACTAGAGAAGATTTACCGATAGCGGGACTTCCTTTTATGAAAGGCACACTGCTCGATGCATTCTCTAGGTTATGTAAGATTACTTCGACTAGTTCACTAGCTTTTAATTTACTCATAATTTTCTCCTATGTTATGTAAATTAGATTGGTGCTGTTTCATGCTTTTGCAATCATCAGTAGGAATTACATTCCTATACAGCAAGGAGTCAAATATTGACTGGTCAATATTCAACCCCTTTTTTATTCACTCTATTATGATTCTTTCTTTTGGGTCATTCGCCAATTCGTATATCTCTCGATATTCTTCATCGGTTTCAAATGCTTCAATAGACACTTCACCCCAACCTTTATTGTCATAAGGCGGTGTTATTGATTCATCTTCCCATAAAGCAGTGGTCAACAATATTCCATCGTCTAAGATGAAAGCATTGCCATCATATTCTTTTAATGTGAATACTTTTGATTTTTTCATTTGATTCTCCATATGAAAGTTATTATCAAGACCCAACCTTTCGATTGGGTTTCGCCTGAGTCTCACAGGCTCATCAGTTGATTTAAAAGTCAGCTATTGCATTCAGATCAGTGCCATTGATGAACTCGCTAGATTCAAAAACTTTCTTAGCAAATTCAGGATCAAAACTATCGTCAGATAGTTTCAATATGTCCTCAAGATAAGTTTCCGAACTTTCACCATCAGGGCTAAATGTCCATCTTCTTCTTCTAAGTCTAACCAAGACTTGCTCATGATTTCTCTGAGCAATCCTGAAGTCATAACCTAGTGCATCAAGAATGCCATTGATTCTCTCTCTAGTGGTTGGTGTATGCCATCCGCATAGATCAATCTGACTGGATTTTAATACGCTACATTCAGGCAATGTTGATCTAGTGATTTCAGCTATGCAATTTCCATGCAAATAAAATCTAGCGATTTCATCTGAAGATGAATATCCATACTTAATTGCTACTTCAGTATTAGACTTCTTGTATTGCTCGAAATTCACAAATGCTTCTGAACTTTCTTTAGTAATTTTTCTCATAATTTTTCTCCTATATAAAAAATTTACCTAGACCTGATCTTGCGATCAGGTTTCGTCTGAATCTCACAGACTCATCAGTAGGTTTTACCAATTCTCTCTTTCAAGAGTTTCTTCTTTGACACCATCGACAAATTTCCACACTCTGTTTAATGCTCTTTTTTCTTGTGTGGCTTTTTCGATTTCCTCATCCATAAATACTTCAACCCAGTTATGTGCTGATTGTGGATCATCGGAACTGAACTCAAGTTGCCATTGATATCTTTCTCGGACATCAATACCGACAAACATACTGTATGCTCGGTAGCGACCTATTTCTTCGATGTAATTTACTTCACTCATTTGATTCTCCTTATTTGAGTTGGATTAGTTAAGTGGATTAGCTTGTCATGCAATGATTTGTAAACCTTAATTTGATCTACACATCTTGCAAGATACTCTGATCCTGTTGCTTTACTGCTTTCACTTATAAAAGCATCTAGGCTTTCTCTAGTGATTGTTTCTAGCAAAGTTAATTCATCATGATTGAATGATGCATTTTTTATAGTCATTTGATTCTCCATATTGACTTGGGTTAATTCCCATTAATCACACTCGTTATGAATATGATTAAGGCGAACTAAACTGTATTGCGAGAGCGAGGGGAGAAACCCCACTCTCGCCAGTTATAAATAAATTCTTTGGACTATTCATATAGACCACGCAATGCTCATTATGATTTTCATCTTGGCTTTCTTGGTGCTTGTCTTTCGAGATAAAGATAATTAATGTTCTTGATATGACTAAGTCATCCTGATATTTGAATCGGCAACCATGATATCGCTATCAATCTGCTTTCATCGACTGCTCAAAATTTCCTAAAAAATTTACTGGCTATCGGGTTCAAGAATCTCACTTATCTCGAAGATGCTTCCAAGTCCCCCTTTAGAGACTTACATTTTCGGATTCCCATCCTTGCTGTTGGCATTTGTTTCAGCCCTAGATTTGAATTGTCAGTAATGAGAAATCTACAAACTCATTTTTTACCCAGTGAAACTTATACCTAAAAGGCGCTCACTTTATCGATACCACCGCATCGACTCGGTCAAGAAATTCTGACTTTCTTCAGGACTTGATCTTATCTACTTGGCGGTATTAACCTGTTGGACTTGTCCCTTTATCATCCAGTTGAATCAGACTTTAAATATAAACGATATTCAACACAACAAGTATAGCAAATAGATATATTCATACAAGCATTAATATATCTAATTGATATCAATTATCCATAGATCAGAAAGTAAATAATGACTGGTCAATATTAGGACTGCATAAAGGTAGCATTTTGTAATCTTGATCGCGGGGAGATGGAACAATATAATCAGTCTATGACTGATCGACCTAAACTGAAATCAATCCCTACTCTAACCAGTAAGCAAGAACTCTTCTGTCAGGAATACGTCAAAGGCAACTCAGCATCAGATGCATACAGGAAGACATACAACGTCAAGCAAGGTACAAAAGATAGTAGTGTCCACAGATCAGCACATGAACTGTTAAACAACCCCAAGATATCCTCAAGGGTGCAATCACTAACAGCTAAGAAAGAAGCCAATTTACAAACTACAGCACACTCTCTCTCTCGCTACATTGTGGAGCGACTGGTAGAAGAAACCAAAGGCGATAACCCTAGCAGTAGACTGAAGGCACTCGAACTCTTAGGCAAGCACAGAGAGATCGATATATTTAATCCTGAGAGCAAAGTAAATGTCACAGTCAACCACAATAAGACCACTGCTGAACTAGAGTCAGAGATCAGAGACAAACTAAAGCTAGTCATTGGCAATGATGACTAACTAGAATCCAATCCGCATATCTGCGCACCAAAGACCTACCCCCAAAGACTAACTAATATCCCATATACACCCCTACCCTACACCCCCCCTTTTGAAAAATAATGGAGCCGAACAACCCCGAACAGTAATTCACTCACTAGATTCCCAATTTTTATGACCCCCCCCTTCTTCTTTTCTTTGATCTACCATTCTGGTATCATTTACCTTTATTTATCAGGAATTAGCTCAAGGAATCCTAGTGTGGAAAAAAATTTAACAAAAAAACAGGCGGATTTACTGGAGTTTGTGGAGGATTACTGGCTTGAACGCTACTGTGCGCCTACATACAAGGAAATTGCGGAGAATTTGGGTGTAAAAAGCGTGGGATGGGTGCATTCTTTGGTCAATGAGCTGGTTTCTAAGGGCATTTTACTAAAAAAAGGGCATCGAACCATCCGCCCCGCTCATCTGACGCAGAAACTCCTTGACAAGAAACTGTGAAGAGGTGTTAAATACTATAATCCAGTGGATATACCGTCTCTAGTAAGTTACCAACTGGTTAAATACTAGATAGTTAAGAGGTTGGTATAGATATAGCTGGTAATATACTAGGTGGTATTAGTGATTTGGAAAGTGGTATGGAGAATATTGTTTGCCCTGCTGTTTTACATTGGGTTTGAGTTCAGGTGAAAGGAAGGAACCCCAATAGTGAAGAAAAGCAGTGGATGGATTTCATCTGTCAACACGGATGTATCGTCTGCCGAAATGAAATGAGTGTATTCACTCCTTGTGAGCCGCACCATATCGAAGGCAGGACGAAGGCGGGGGCGCATTTCTTGACAATACCACTATGCTGGGGACATCATCGCTCTGGCTACAATACCACTGAATGTGTTTCCCGCCACCCTTACAAAGCTGAGTTTCAAAAACGCTATGGTAAGGAAATGGACTTATTAGAACAAATGCGGGAGCTTCATGAGTGAAGGAATTAAATCGTTAGCAACCACTGCGGGCTATTTTGCGCCGGGTGCTGGTGTCTTGGATGCATTGGGGATGTACCCTGATGAGAACAGCCAGAGCATGTTAGCGAATCTAAAGGCAGGTGAGTTTGGTCAAGCAGGGATGCAAGGATTGGGTGCTTTAGGGGATGCATTGCTGTTGACTGGTGTGGGTGCGCCTTTGGGTCTGGGGCTGAAAACTGTATCAAGAACAGGCAAATTGGGTCGAGCACAGAAAGGAATGATCTTTCGAGGAAGAAAACATCGTGACAATATTACAAAAAACCCAATTTTTGAGTCGGATCAAATGGTGAAGGTTATGGGTAAGGAACTTCCTTTTAACTCAAAGCTGATGCATTTGTTGACTCCCAAGAAAGCAGGAGACAAACAAAACATTGAAGCCACATCGGATGTGTTGACTCAAATGTTTAAAAGAGACAAAAGCATTGCTGGTGCGCCAAGTGCATCGGGTTCTGGCTCTAAGTATTTTACGCTACAGAAAGATGTGGGACTTGGTATGGATAATCCAGCAAGGGTCACTGTCAGGGTTTCTGATCATCCACCGAGACTAAAGGGTTTGGGTAAAGAGCGATCAGGTGGTCGCGGAGACAAACGATTCACAGATGCGGATGTAAGAATTAATATTTCTCCAGACACGCCATCATCGATGAATGTAGAAGAAGCAATGGGTGCGATTAAAAATATGTATATCAAACCCGGCAAGATTGAAGAAATTGTTAGATCGGGTCGTAAAGTAACAGGCGATGATTTATTGGTAGCCAGTATTAAGGATGGCAAAGTGGTATCTAAGAAAGCTCCATATCAATACAGAGAAGGTGGTATGACACCATTTGGAATGGATGTTTCTCAGTTGTAATGCAGATTAATTCACAAACGATACAGAACATCAGCAATCTTTCTTACGATGAGAAGCTGGAGTTGCTTAAACAACTCGAAGAATTACAAAAAGCCAAGTTTAGAGAAGATTGTCAGGGTGACTTTATTACTTTTGTAAAGTCGGTTTGGCCCGCATTTATAGAAGGGGATCACCACAAGATCATGGCTGAAGAGTTTGGTCGTGTTGTCAATGGCGATTTAAAGCGTTTGATTATCAATATGCCTCCTAGACATACCAAGAGTGAGTTTGCGTCTTATCTATTGCCTGCGTGGTTTCTAGGACATAAGCCAGAAGGAAAGGTGATTCAGACTGCACACACCGCAGAACTCTCAGTGGGTTTCGGTAGAAAGGTGCGTAACTTGGTCGGTTCAAAGGATTACCAAAAGATATTTGATACTGTAAACCTGCAAGCGGATAGTAAAGCTGCGGGTCGATGGAATACCAACAAAGGCGGTGAGTATTTTGCGATTGGTGTTGGCGGTGCTGTAACTGGTAAAGGTGCGGATTTATTAATCATTGATGATCCACACTCAGAGCAGGAAGGCGCAAGTGCCGATCCCAAAGTATTTGATAAGACTTTTGAGTGGTACACCTCAGGTCCTCGTCAGCGTTTACAACCGGGTGGTGCGATTGTGGTGGTAATGACCCGATGGCACAAACGAGATTTGACTGGAAACCTATTGAAAACCAGTATGAAACGTGGCGGAGAAGAATGGAGAGTCATTGAGTTTCCTGCAATCCTGCCTTCAGGCAAGTCACTTTGGCCCGGCTTTTGGAAGATAGAAGAACTTGAAGCCCTTAAAAAAGAGCTTCCTGTTTCAAAATGGTCTGCACAATATCAGCAAGACCCAACCAGTGAAGAAGGTGCATTGGTTAAAAGAGAGTGGTGGAATCGATGGGAAGAAGATCGACCACCGCATTGTGAGTTTTTAATTCAGTCTTGGGACACCGCATTTCTTAAAACAGAGCGTGCCGACTATTCGGCTTGCACGACATGGGGAGTCTTTTACACAGACGATGAAGATGGGAGAATGGCTCCCAATTTGATTTTGCTCGATGCGTTTAAAGAACGATTGGAGTTTCCAGAACTGAAGAAAGTGGCTTATAAGACATGGCAGAAGTATGAACCCGATGCGTTCATTGTCGAGTCGAAAGCCGCAGGAACACCGTTAATCTTTGAATTGAGATCAATGGGGATTCCTGTATCAGAATTTAGCCCATCGAGAGGGAACGATAAAATAGCAAGAGTGAATGCGGTTGCAGATTTGTTTGCAACTGGAATAGTCTGGGCACCGGAAACCCGATGGGCAGATGAGGTCATTGAAGAGTTTGCGGCTTTTCCGAATGCAGAGCATGACGATTTAGTGGATTCAAGCACTCAGGCTTTGTTAAGATTTAGACAAGGTGGATTTGTCAGTCTTTACTCCGATGAAGAAGATGAACCCTTTTACGCAGGTAAAGCAGAGTATTACTAATGGCAGAAACAAGAGAACAAAGACAGCAAAGATTTCTGCAAAGAGATTTAGATCGTCAAGCAAGAGAGCAACAGATAATAGAGAAGCTACCAACATTAGGTGCTCAAGCTGGTTGGATGGGCGGATTGATGGCTCCGAGTTCTGGATTGACTGATTACTTTGGTTTATATCCACAGATACCGACTGAAGAGAATATGATTCCGACTGAAAGACTGCCAAGTTTTTCGGAGAACATAGAAAACAAAAGATACATGGATGCCTTGTATCAAACGATGGGCGTTCTGGGGGATGCGGCTTATGCTTCTACTCCATTTACAGGACCAGCAGGGATTATAACAGGAACAACATTAAAAGGCGTTGGAGCTGCTGGTAAAGCAATTAAAGCAAGTAAATCAAAAGGAATTGCATCTTTGTCTGAACAAGCAGACTTGGTTAATAAGTATGCAAGAGATGAGAACTTTGTTTCGCCCACCATTGAGACTTTGATAAATAGAGCACCTAAAGACTTAAAAGGAAAACAGATTACAGAGTGGGTTAATGCTTCTGCAAACAAAGGAGTAAAACCAAAAGAGCTTCAATATTTAGGCATTGATGAATTTATTGAAGCAAACCCAAACGCAAGCATTGATGAAGTTGTGCGTGGGGTTAGTGATAATCAAATAAAGATTAGAAAAAATGTTACATCAGGCGATGACAGTCCAGTATTAGAATTTTTAGAAAGCACCCCCGATACCGATCCTTTAGATGGTTCAAATTTTTGGCAGTATAGAACCGATGAGATTTTAGGCGACCTAGATGTTCCTGTTGCAGATGGCAAAACAATGATACCTGAGTACAAGTTAAATGCACAAGATAGGGCTAGACAAGAATTATTAGACCATTACAATCAGGAATGGCGTGTAAACAAAAAATCTTGGGATGAAGTGCCAGAAACAATGCATGAAGAGATTGCTGATTCATTGGCTAAACAAGAGTATCGAGAAAATCCATACGAGATGATTGAGGTTGATGGATTAAATAATGCTTTTGGAGGAAGTGATACCTTTGCTTTAGGAAATGAAGATGTTGGCTACAGCATTTTCGTTGATGGAAAAAGAATAGATACTGGAGATGTTCCTTACAGTAACACAGAAGCTAGGATTCAATTGCGAGATGCAATGTCCAGAGAAGGATATGATTTTGGCAGAATAGACGGCGAAGAAGACATTTACGGTGATGCTCTATATAAGTCATACATAGATAACAATTTACCCGGTGGTGAGAACTATAGGGAAGTTGTATTTAATTGGGAAAATGTTCCAGAAAATGTAGGGGGCATGAATTATTCGAGTCATTTTGATGATGAAAACCAAATTGCACACGCATTAGTAAGGGATCGAACTTTAGAAAATGGTTCTAGCAGTTTGCACATTGATGAGCTTCAGTCTGATTTACATAAAGAAGGATCAAGACAAGGTTATAGAACAAAAGAAGCAATTGAATTATCAAATAAAGAATTAAGTAAATTTAATTCATTAATCGATAATGAATACGAAAACTTACAACCAATTATCAAAAAATACGATTTAAACCTAACAGAAGTTGATTGGAATTTATTGCCGGGTGATATAAAAGCCTCTGCTAAAGGAAAGCGTGCAAAAGATTATGTTAACGAAGCTGTAAGTTATTGGAAGAGGAGGAACTCTTTTTCTGAGTTGCCGAAAGATTTAAACGATGCATTAATGAAATTAGAAGATGCAGCGAACAGCAGTATTGATGAAAGTGGAAAATTATTTAAAATGGTTCCCGACTACCCATTCAAAGACGATTGGTACAATATGGGGATAAAAAGTTTATTGGTTGATGCAATTGATGAAGGCAAAGATGCAATTTCTATTTCTACTTCTGCCGCTATGAAAGACAGATACAGTGATCGATACCACAAGTTTTATGAAATGCTGTATGATAAGAAGATACCTTCTGCAATGCAAAAACTGGCTAAAAAATATGGTGGTAAGTTTGAAAAAGGAAGTTTGGATTTAGATAATACTTATGATTGGAAACTTGGTCGAGAGTTTTTTCCAGAAACAGCGCAGGCAAAACAGCAGTTGAAAAACACTGAAACAAACACTATCAAAATTACCCCAGAAATGAGAGAAAAAGTTTTAAAAGAAGGGATTCCAACTTTTTCTGCGGGCGGAGTAATTGGTAATTTTCCTTCTCGATTATCAAAAATATAATTAATGGATTACTATGGCAATTGAAAGAACAACACCAGCAACACCAATAGAAGGTGAGCTAGAAGCAAGCGTTGAGATAGATATTATTGAGCCTAATGGTGCAGAGATGACGGAAGATGGCGGAATGATTATTGATTTTAATCCAGATGCTTTTGATCCAAGCGGTGATTTTTTTGCAAATCTAGCAGAAGAGATATCTGAAGATGATCTCCAAATGTTAGCAACCGAGCTTGTTGGTCAATATCAAGGTGATCGAGATTCTAGGAACGATTGGGAAGAAACTTATATAAAAGGTTTGGATCAATTAGGTTTAAAGATTGAAGATCGAACTCTACCTTGGCCCGGAGCGTGCGGTGTGTTTCACCCAATGCTTACAGAGGCTGTGGTTCGATTTCAAAGTCAGGCAGTCGGTGAGATATTTCCAGCTTCAGGACCAGTAAATACTAAAATATTTGGTAAGGTTACTCCTGAAAAAGAACAACAATCAAAAAGAGTTCAAGAATATATGAACTACTTATTGACCGATAGAATGACTGAATACCGAACTGAGACTGAAAAACTTTTGTTTTCTTTGCCATTAGCGGGTTCAGCATTTAGAAAAGTTTATTACGATCCAAACATGGATAGACCATGTGCGATTTTTGTTCCTGCTGAAGATTTTATTGTGTCTTATGGTGCAACCGATCTTCAAATGGCAGAACGATCTACACACATTATGAAAAAGAATGCGAATGATGTGCGTAAATTACAGGTATCAGGTTTTTATAGAGACATTGACTTGCCTGATCCATCGCCCGATCCAGATGATATTCGTAAAAAATACGATGAATTAACAGGCGATAGCTCGACTTATGACTTTGATAATCGTTATACGCTGTTAGAAATGATGGTGAACTTAGATTTACAAGGCTTTGAAGATACTGATGAGGAAGGAAACGAGACAGGGATTGCATTGCCTTATGTGGTTACCATTGATGTTTCAAGCAATAGCATCTTATCAATTCGTAGGAATTGGTATGAGAAAGACAACAATCGAATGATGCGTCAACACTTTGCACATTATCAATATTTACCGGGTCTTGGATTTTATGGATTTGGTTTAGTGCATTTAATTGGTGGATTGGCAAAATCTGCTACTTCTTTATTAAGACAGCTAGTAGATGCAGGAACACTATCAAACTTGCCGGGTGGTCTAAAGTCCAGAGGGCTTAGAATTAAAGGGGATGATACTCCAATTATGCCGGGTGAGTTTAGAGATGTAGATATTCCGGGTGGTGCAATTAGGGACAACATTACATTTCTTCCTTACAAAGAACCCTCAGCAACTCTTTATCAGTTGCTAGGAAACATTGTCGAAGAAGGAAGAAGATTTACCAGTGCATCAGACTTAAATGTTAGTGACATGAACTCAGAAGCTCCAGTTGGAACAACACTGGCGATTCTTGAAAGAAGTATGAAAGTTATGACTGCTATACAATCTAGGCTTCACGCTTCAATGAAACAAGAGTTTAATATCTTAGTTAATGTAATTAAAGACTTTACCTCTCCATCTTATCCTTATGAAGTTGATGCAGAGTCTGATATTAAAATGGAAGATTTTGATGACCGCATTGATGTCCAACCTGTTTCTGATCCAAACTCAGCAACAATGTCTCAAAGAATAATGCAGTATCAAGCAGCACTTCAGTTGGCTCAACAATCGCCACAGATTTATAATCTGCCTGAATTACATAGACAAATGCTAGATACATTAGGCATTAGAGATGCAGACAAGATTGTTCCGCTAGGCGATGATGTGAAGCCTGCTGATCCAGTTAGTGAAAATATGAATATGCTTAATGGGGAGCCAGTTAAAGCATTTGAATATCAAGATCAGGAAGCGCACATTAGAGTGCACATGAGCGCAATACAAGACCCAGAGTTGGCTCAAATGGGCGCAAACAACCCACAGGGTATGCAGTTACTACAAGCATCATTAGAGTCTCATATTAGAGAGCATTTAGCGTTTCAATATCGTGATGAGATTGAAAAAGAATTGGGCATTGAATTGCCTCCTATGGGTGAGCCATTGCCAGAAGATATTGAGAAACGATTGTCATCAATGGTTGCAGAAGCTGCGGAAAGATTATTGCAGAAACACCAAAGAGAAATGCAACAACAACAAATTCAAGAACAAATGCAAGACCCATTGGTTCAAGCAAAAATGCGTGAGCTTGATATTAAACAAGCTGAAGTTCAACGCAAGGCTCAAGCCGATATGGTTGATGCACAAGTTGATATGCAAAAGTCTCAAAGCCGTGATGCTATTGAGCTTGAGAGAATTAGGTCGCAAGAAAAAATTGCTGATGCCAGTGTAAAACAAAAACTTGTTAGTGATGTTATTGATGCACAGGTAGAGGGCGAAAAGATTGAAAGCGAAGAAGCAACCAAAGCTGCAGAGATTGCATCAAGGCTTGCATCTACTATAACATCAGGCAATACTAATGAGCAGTGATATGCTGATTGAAAAATTTAAGTCAAGAATACGAGACTTAATGAACGATAGAGCAGATAATATTGCTACAGGAAGTTGTACCAGCTTTGATGAATATAAACATCAATCTGGTGTAATCGAGGGTTTAGCCCTCGCAGAGCGTGAACTCTTGGATATTATTCAAGAATTAGAACGACTCTAAATCGGCATAGTGCCGCAAGGTAACTCGGAAACCTTTAATAATTCCGTGCAAAGAGGTGGTCATGAATACTGCTCTCGATATAGAGAAAGAAAAGCAAGAGGCAACACAGTTGCCAGAACCCACAGGATATAGAATCCTAATAGCAATCCCAGAAAAAGAAGAAAAGACCGAAGGTGGTATCATCAAGGCGGAAGAAACTATCCGTTATGAAGAAGTAGCCACCATTACAGGTTTTGTTTTAAAAATGGGACCTGATTGTTACAAAGACGAATCACGTTTTCCTACTGGAGCTTGGTGTTCCGAAGGAGATTTTGTTGTGTTTCGTGCATTTAGTGGCACTCGAATTAAGATTCATGGGAAAGAATTTCGCATCATTAATGATGATAGTGTCGAAGCAGTGGTTGATGATCCCAGAGGGATAGAAAAAGTATGAGCGATACTAACGAAAACTCAACAATGAGTACAGAACAGAAGTTTTTAGGCGTAAAATCAAAGATTGGCTCTAAGCCAGATGAGGTTGTTGAACCTGAAAATGAGATTGATATTGAAATTGTCGATGATGTTGAAACAAAACCCGAAAAGAAAGAAAAGGTTTTTGCTGAAGATGTTAAAGACAAGCCAGTTGATGAAGAAATATTGAATGTTGATAAGAGCGTTCAAAAAAGAATTGATCAACTAACAGCAAAACACCACGAAGAAAGAAGGCAGAAAGAACAAGCTGCAAAACTTCGTGATGAAGCAATTAAATATGCACAGCAAATAAAGTCTGAAAATGATCGTTTAAGCCGATTGGTTAATGATGGTCAGCAATATCTTGGAAAACAAGCCGAAGAAAGAGCAGAGTTTGCTAAACAAGCAGCTCAACAAAAATATAAAGAGGCTTACGAACAAGGTAATACAGAAGAAATGGTTATTGCTCAAGAGGCTTTAACTAGAGCAACTATGGATGCGGCTAGTGCTGAACAGTTTAATGCAAGAATTCCAGAGGAAGAATTTGTTCCACAACAACAAGAACAGTTTGTACCTCAACAACAGATGCCACCAAGACCTGATGATAAAGCAATTTCATGGCAAGCAAAAAACCAATGGTTTGGTAATGATGCTGAAATGACTAGCTTTGCATATGGTGTGCATGAAAAATTAGTAAGAGAAGAAAACCTTGATCCTCGTTCTGATGAATACTATGAAAGAATAGATTCAAGAATGAAGTCAGTATTTCCAGATTTCTTTGGGAGTGAAGAAAAACAAGCTGTAAGCTCCAATTCCCAAAGTTCCGTGATCGCACCTGCTACACGCAATAATGGTGCGAAACCACGCAAAGTACAGCTTACAGCAACTCAAGTCGCCCTCGCAAAGCGTCTTGGGGTAACGCCAGAACAATATGCTAACCAATTGGTTAAGGATATGTCTGCAAACAACTAGAGGATATTTATATGTCTGAAGAGCGCACTCCAAGAGAGGAGTATAATCGAAAAACCACACAACGAAAGAAGTCGTGGTCGCCACCAAATGTACTACCTGACCCTGAACCGGAGGAAGGATGGGTGTTTAGATGGATAAGAACCAGCATGATTGGTAATCCAGATAACACTAATGTTTCCAGTAAGTTTAGAGAAGGCTGGGAGGTCGTATCTGCTGAGTCTCAACCAAGTTTGAAAATACTTTCGGATGAAGATTCACGCTGGGCAAGCGAAGGTGCAATTGAAGTTGGCGGGTTATTATTATGTAAAGCCCCTGTTGAGATGATCAAGGATCGTAGAGAATACTATGAGAATATGGCTGATCAACAGATGAGTGGCATTGATAATAATTACCTTAGAGAAAATGATCCAAGAATGCCTATGCTTCAACCGGAAAGGCAGTCTAGGGTTACTTTCGGGAGTAACTCTAAGAAATAACTTGTTATTTCATGGGGTTATGAATTTTAACTTTGTGATGTAAATAGGGAGGCTATTATGCCTAGTAGTGCAACACCTTACGGTGCTATGCCACAAGCTGGACTTAGTTGTAATGGTTCTTTTAGCGGAAAAGTTCGTCACTATAAAATTGCGAGTGCTTATGGTACTGGTATTTTTTATGGCGACTTTGTTAAGCTAGTTACTGCCGGTACTGTCGAAAAAGACACTGGTACGACTACCTTGACTCCAATTGGTATTTTTGTCGGATGTTCTTACACCGATCCAAGTACCAGTCAAAAGACCTTCAATCAACAATGGCCCGCATCTACTTCTGCTTCAGATGCCGTAGCCTATGTTATGGATGACCCAGATATTACTTTCCAAATGCAATGTGACGGCTCTGCCGCTCAAGCTGTATTGGGAACTAATTGTGCGGTTATTCAAACAGCAGGCTCTACCTCTATAGGGACTAGCAAAAACGCTGTCGATATTTCTACTGCAGCTACTACCAATACACTACCAGTTCGTATTATTCAATTCGTTGATGGACCGAACTCGGAAGTTGGTGATAGTTACACTGATGTTGTCGTCAAGTTTAATGTTGGGCACCTCATGGACAACACAACTGGAATATAAGGAATTTAATAAATGGCTATTTCAAGAGCACAATTACTTAAAGAACTTCTACCCGGTTTAAATGCGTTGTTTGGGTTAGAGTACGGCAAGTACGACAATGAGCATGAAGAGATATATGAGACTGAATCTTCCGACAGATCGTTTGAAGAAGAAGTCAAGCTAAGTGGCTTTAACGCTGCCCCCGTAAAAGACGAAGGTGCTGCTATCAGTTATGATAACGCACAAGAATCTTTTACTGCTCGCTACAACCACGAAACCATTGCAATGGGATTTGCTATTACTGAAGAAGCTATGGAAGATAATCTTTATGATTCGCTTTCTGCACGCTACACTAAAGCACTTGCCAGAGCTATGGCTTATACGAAGCAAGTCAAAGCTGCATATCCTTTGAATAAAGGATTTGGAGACTATGACTCAGGTGATGGAGTTGATTTATTCAGCACCTCTCACCCTCTTGTTTCGGGTGGAACAAACGCTAACAAACCTTCAACCGATGCTGATCTTAATGAGACTTCACTAGAAGCCGCCATTATAACTATTGCTGGTTGGACAGATGAGCGTGGTTTGCTAATTGCTGCAAAACCAACGAAGTTGATTATACCGCCTAACTTGATGTTTGTTGCTCAACGGATACTACAGTCTGATCTCAGAGTGGGTACTGCTGACAATGATATTAATGCGATAAAATCAATGGGCGTTGTTCCCGGTGGTTATGCTGTGAATCATTATCTAACTGATACTGATGCATGGTTCTTAATGACCGATGTTCCAAATGGATTCAAACATTTCGTTAGAACTCCAATGGAAACGAGCATGGACGGCGATTTTGATACTGGTAATGTAAGATACAAAGCAAGAGAAAGATATTCCTTCGGGGTATCTGATCCGCTTGGTGCTTACGGAACTTCAGGAGCTTAATTTTGTTAATGGAACCTGTGATGTGGGGGTTTCTTACTCAACCCACATCAACCTTATCTAGGGTAAACTTGTCCTACAGACTGACCTAGCAGACTTGCCAAGACGGTAGGACTTATTTCCGTAGGAGGAAATTATGGCAAAATCAACCTTTTCAGGACCTGTAAGATCACTCGCTGGTTTTATAAACGCAGGTTATAATTCCGTTGTTAGTTTAACAGCTAACACAACTATCACAGTAGCCAGTCATGCTGGTAGAGTACTGTTATGTAATGATGCAGACGGAGTGTTTACTCTGCCTAGCATTGTTGTAACAGAGCCTGATGATAAAACGGACCCAAGTCAATTATGTAATTTGGGCGCACAATTCACTTTTATTGTCGTAACGGCAGCAACAGACATGGACATCACAACCGATGGCACTGACAAATTTGTTGGTGGCGCTTATACCGGTATTGATGACAGCGCAGCAGGCAAAACTTTTATCTCTGGCGCATCTAACGATACCTTTACACAAAACGGCACAACTAAGGGCGGTTTAGCAGGAAGCATTGTAGTTATTACTGCAATGGCAAGTGCTAAATACCATGTTGCAGCACAGTTACTTGGTTCAGGAACTTTAGTAACACCATTCGCTGACGCTTAATAGGGGGTAATTTATGGCTGATGCAGTAGCAACACAAACCATCCAAGATGGTGCGCAAAAAGCTATATTCAGATTTACGAATGTGAGTGACGGTACTGGAGAGAGTGCCGTCACCAAGATTGATGTTTCTGGATTAACAACTAATCCAGTAACAGGAATGTCTTGTAGTTCAGTAAGCATTGAAAAAATCTCATTTAGTAATATTGGTATGGGAGTCAAAATATATTTTGATGCCAGTACCGATGTTTTAGTCATTCAGCTTCCTGCTGACTGGGCTGATGAATTTGATTTTTCTGAATTTAGCGGTATTCCTGATAATGCAGGAAGTGGCGCAACTGGAGATATCCAGTTTACAACTGTTGGTCATAGTAGTGGTGATAGCTATACTATCGTTATGACTGTGATCAAACATTACACTAACCCAAGTTAGGAATTTATTATGGCTAAGTACAAAGTAGTACAAAATGGAGAGAGAGTTCCAAGTGGTGAACCAATCTTTCAGGTCGCAGAAATTATCGATGGCGAAGAGGTCATTGTTGATGGAAGCCTTATGACTAAGAAAGAAGCGCAAGCCGCTATGAAGGCTTTATCTCCTGCTAAGAAAGCAGTAAAGAAAAAAGCTAAAAAATAATGCCGCTTAAAAGTGGGCGTTCTAGCAAGGTTATTTCTGGGAATATCTCAAAGTTAAAAAAAGAAGGATATCCCCAGAAACAAGCCGTTGCTATAGCTTATTCTAAATCAAAAAGAAAACAATCGGGAGGGCAGACTATGCCAAGCTATTACGATTCTAAATCTAGTAAACCAAAAAAAACAAAAGTTAAAAGGTATGCGTCTAGGGGAATGGTAGGGATTTCTCGACCAAAACCAAAAACTCCAGCTAGAAAAAAGAAACCTGTATTTACACCAACAGAAGCTGACGATAGAGGCTATAAAGCAGGAGGTATTATAGGTGACTCATATACTATTGCTAGAGGCAGTGGCGCAGCTAGACCACAGAAATTTAGAAAAAATGGTTAATTAAATGGCTATTGCGACCACTAATGCTTTCAATCTCAATATAGGTGAGATTGTTGAAGAAGCCTATGAACGAGCGGGACTAGAAGCTCGTACTGGCTATGACTATCGTACTGCTAGACGCAGTATTGATATGATGATGCTCGAATGGCAGAATCGTGGAATCAACTTGTGGACAATCGAAAATGGAACACAAACATTAACTGCCGATACAGCAACCTATACATTGCCTGACGATACGATTGACTTGATGGAAACACATCTTAGGTTAAATTCTGGAGATAGTTCTAGTCAAACTGATTATCAATTAACCAGAATATCGCCTAGTCAGTATGCTGATATACCGAATAAACTACAGTCAGGTCAGCCTACTCAGATATGGATTCAAAGGCTTACAACAACACCGCAATATACAGTATGGCCCGTACCTGATTCTACGCAAACCTATACTGTTTCTTACTATCGAATTAGACAAATATACGATAGCGGGACACCCGGCAGTAATAATATGGATGTTCCCAAAAGATTTTTACCTTGTTTGGTTGCTGGACTTGCATATTATATAGCAATGAAAAGACCAGAAGCTGGGGATAGATTGTCTTTCCTTAAACAAGAATATGAAGAACAGTGGCAATTAGCATCTGAGGAAGATAGAGTTAAAGCGAATTTTCGTTTTGTGCCGTGGACATCTTACAGTAACTAATGACACAGTTTGCACAAGGTAAGTATGCTTTTGGATTTTGTGATCGTTGCGGTTTTCGTTACGACTTAAAAGATTTAAAAGATGAAGTAGTTGACACAAGACTCAGTGGATTCTTGGTTTGTCCTGAGTGTTTTGATCAAGATCAGCCTCAGTATCAACTAGGCAGAATGCCAGTTGATGATCCAATTGCTTTGGAGAACCCAAGACCTGATAAAGCACAAGAAGCAAGTAGGCGTTTGTATGCATTTGATCCTATTGGCGGTGGTGTTACTTCTGCTGGATCAAGAACAGTTGGTCTTGATATGAATGGCGAAATAGGAACACTTAAAGTAACAACGAGCTAGATATGACTTACGCTGAATTAAAAAACTTAATACAGAATTATCTCCAGAATAGTGAGACTTCTTTTACTACATATCTTCCAGATATTATTAAACAAGCAGAAGATCGTATTCTTGAGAATGTTCAGTTGCCTGTTTTTAGAAAGAATCAGGTGGGTGCTTTATCAGCAGATAATCAATATTTAGGTATTCCAACTGATTTTTTAGCACCTTATTCTTTATCTTATACAGCCAGCAGTAATCAAACTTTTTTAATGAATAAAGATGTTAATTGGATCAGAGAGCTATATCCAAACGCAACTACAACAGGAGAACCTGAATACTACGCTATATTTGATAATGATTACTTTATTGTAGCCCCAACACCAGACTCTGCTTACAATGTTGAATTACATTACTTTTATAGACCGGCATCAATAACTGCTGGCTCTGATAGTGGTACAACATGGTTATCAACGAATGCTCCTTCAGCATTGCTGTATGCTTGTTTGCTAGAAGGCTATGTATATATGAAAGGCGAACAGGATATGATGACTGTTTATAACACAAGATATGAATCTGCATTAGGCAGGCTTAAAGTATTAGGAGAAGGCAGAGACAGAAACGATGCCTACAGAGCAGGACAGCTTTAAATCTTCTAAAAAAATGGAAGATAAAAATATTGCAATAGTTGGTATGGGCAAAAGCCAAATTGATTTTCATTTGTCTCAAGCTCACAGTGTATCTTTTGATGAAATATGGGCAATAAATGCAATGATAGG
>Ga0209128_1000818_pt1 | contig 22470 bp, 26 predicted proteins | sample ETNvirnome_6_100_FD_184072 | JGI IMG/M metagenome (GOLD analysis project Ga0209128, IMG submission 184072) | Marine viral communities from the Pacific Ocean - ETNP_6_100 (SPAdes) (version 2) | ecosystem: Environmental > Aquatic > Marine > Oceanic | place: Pacific Ocean | collected 2013-06-19 | reverse complement strand
CTTCTGCTTCGGGAGCAGCCACCATCACTAACGCCGCTAACGCAGCGGCAACTAAAAATTTCTTCATTTTTTCCTTTCTTCTAGTGTTATTATAACATACTTGTTTACAATGTCAAACTATTTTATTCTTCGATGGTCCATTCAAAAAGCTCCAGCTGCTCCCCACCACCCGCGGCGTCTCCCGCTACCTCTTTGGTGCCGCTGGCAATATCGGTAGCTGCTTTCTCGGCTTTCTGGGCTTCACCTGGATCTTGTAACCCATCCGCTACATAAGCATTCAGGCTCGTTGATAGTGTCCGGAGATCATCAAAAATCTTAAAGATGGTTTTATTGAATTCATTAACCGACCGATCCAAGACATCTTGTATTCTCTGCGCGCCCAACTTCAAGTCTCCTACATGAAGTTTGTCTCCATAGGGAAAAAGGTTTGTTTGATTTTCAATCGTAGCCAAGTTCCCTAAATCTTTTTTGGAGAGGTCAAATTGTTTATTAGTGGTATATCCCAGTGTGTTCTCCATCACTACCTTAAAAAGTTCGGGGCTAGCCTCTTTCTGGAGCTGTAGTAGTCGCTTAACAGACTGTTTTTTAGTACGATAATCCAGATTTTTGAAAGCAGCCGATCGAGCTTTCCCGGCGCCACCTTTTTTGGAGCGCGCTTGTTGAGCTTCCGCAAAAGCTTTGCTCAACAGTTGACGATGAATCTTTTTCTCCTCGCGGTCGAGTCCCAAAGCTTGATCCATGGAGCGTAATCCCTTAAAAGATCCATAGGTAAATCTATCGTCCTTCGTTCCTGCGTAAACGCCCGTCTTGGGGTCCACTATTTCTTCAAACCACTTCGTAAATTCCTCGATGACTGTCTCATCAAACTCAGCGGCTAGCATTTGTTGTTCCATAGTAGTTTTGAATTGAAGAACGACTGGCTCTAAGTCCACGAAGGTGCGTGAAGGGAGAGTGAGCCGGTCTTCCAGATCCCCTCCCTGAAGTGCATTTTCCAGGGTGGGTGTGGGTTCCATAAACAACGCCGGAATGCGTAACAGCTCCCATTCTTTGGGTTTAGATGCCAGAATTTGTAGGAAATTATCTTTTGTAAAATTGAATGCATTGAAGCCTAGATCCACTTTGGCTTCCGGGCCGTCCCCATCAATTTTTTTTGTCACTGCCACATATTGCATGAGGGGGTACCCTCCCGTCAAGTCCTCGACTAACTGTTTATAAGAGCCCCCCACTTTAAGGGTCTTTTCGGCATATAACTTAAGGGATATGGGGAGACCTTCTTTAGAGGTGAGAATAATATCTGCAATAGTTGAACCTTCTTTTCCTGATGCGGGAATTTGTTTGCCCCCCTTCGCATCTAGGAGTACGGCCAGAAACGATTCAAATGCAAACCCAGCGGCCGATGCATTAAAACTTGTGATAATGCTCGTAAGTGTTTTATAAAAAATCAAATACGAAATAGTTTGACGTAGCTGTGCAGCTGGCGAATCACCCTTCGCTACAAAGTCTTCATTCATAAACGCATTCAGTTCAATCAGCTTCTGTTGGAGGTTGTCACCTCCAATATTTTTAAGATATTGTGCTAGTTGGTTACGGGATTTGGGGTCGACCGGGTCCCCTCCTTTGTCAGGAGTTTTGAGTTGCCCCCATCCTAATTCAGAAATAGGAATAGTGGGTATAAGATCAAAAGTAAACGTTTCCGACCTGGGGCTACTTCCTTCTTGTTCGGTGAGCAACGGTCGTTCTATCCCCCACTCGTCCATGACTTCTTCAATCATCCGCACAATTGCTTCAAACCCAAAAAGGTCTCGGTTCTTTTTAAAGTGGTTCTCCACCATCGTATCAATATCCATGTGTAATCCTCGGCGCGGCAATACTAATTAGATGATTTTATCAACAAGACCCATTTCTAATGCTTCCTCAGCAGAGAAATATTCATCTGTGTTCTTAGAAAAAATGTTGTAATATTCACCGACTGAAATATTAGAATTCTCCGCGAGTGCCTGGATCATCATTGCCTCGACCTTCTTTAACTCTGCAAAGCTGGACCTAATCGTAGGGTGACTCCCTCCCAGGTCGCTGGAACAGTGATGAATCATGAGGCGCGCATTCTTGGAGATGTGCCGCTTCCCTTTGGTGCCGCCGGCCAGCAGCACAACGGCAGCAGACGCAACCCTGCCGTAGCCAAAAGTAGCGACGTCTCGATTGTTTTTAACAAGCTCCATCACATCATAAATGGCGAACATATCGTTGACGGAGCCTCCGTTGGATGAAATAAAAAATTCAACATCCCGTAGATTCTCGTCATCATTCTCATCGGGCAGTATCTTGCCTCCGTTTAACGTTAGCAAGCCGAGTACTATCTCCTTCATCGATTCTTCGTTGATGTCGGTGCACAGCCCTATCAGTGGGGGCTCTTCCTCTCCTGGGGCTTCGGGCTCCTTCACTGTGGATTCTTCCTCTACCTCTTCTTTATCACTACTGTTATAGATCATAATTTTCCTTTCTTTTAATTATGGATGCTTTCTTGGACTCTTCTAGAAACTTGATTGCTTCTTTCCAGTTGGTGAATGGCATCAACGTCCGAAATCTCGGTGGCGTGCCACTCACTAAAGATAGTATAACTGAGTCCTTCCAGTTTGTCAAGGTCCTTTCATCAACCTCTTCAAACTGTCGAATCTGCTCTGGTGTGAAATCTGCTTTTTGCATATGCTTCCGTTTTACCTCACTTAAAAATGCCACATCCTCAATAATCTTCACGCACATTAACAAACAATGGGCCACCACTTCTTGGCAGAAGCGCCAGAGGTGAACAACCTCAAATAGTTTAGAGAGATAAACACTCGCAAATGCTCCGGCCGCGAAGCCTAGAACCACAAACACCATGAGTTCTCCAGTTGTTACTTCATACATTTTAACCCCATAAAAAAAGACTGCGAGGCTTCCCTCACAGTCCTTAGTATACGTTAGGAGCGCTTGAAAGTCAAGCGTTTATTTTACTTCTTGCGGAGAGCCGCCTTCAAAATGCGAGCAGCAACACGCTTAGTGATTTGCTCAACCAGTTCGTCGGTATTTCCTTCACGAACACCGCCGTAAGTGCCCCCGAGACCGTACGTGGTAGCTCCTGCCGGGCTCCTGGTACGTCCTACGGGTTTCTTCCGGGCGGCTGCAGCCTCTTCGGGTGTGGGGGCGGAACTCTCTTCACCCGCTTCGGGATCAGGATCGTAGGACCCTTTACTGCCCAAGGCAAGCTTCTCACGGGCTTTGTCAGCTTTGCTCTTGCCGAAGCCCAAAATCTCTTCGAGTTCTTCGCCCTCTTCTCCAAGTTCAACATCGGCAACGACTTCATCACCCTCGGGGGCAAACTCATCTCCGGCGCCGGGCTCTCCACCCTCTTCCTCGCCACCTACATATTCTGCTTCGACTTCCTCGTTGGGCAAGAGTTCCTGCAGCGCAGTCTCGATGGCGTCCACCACCTGTGCAACAGTCAGACTTGCTTCGCCGCCAGCATCAGCTTCGACGTCGACTTCACCCTCAAGGTCCGCGACCTCTTCGCCTTCCTCGCCGGCTAGCTCGTCTTCGGCGCCCAACTCATCTTCGGTGGCACCAAGTTCGGCTTCCACGTCGTCGCGATATTGCAATCCCTCTTCGTCAAGTTTAATGCCACCGCCTCGATGCACGCCAGCCTCATGATATTCATTTCCGCCGCGGCCATGACCCTCTTCAAGGTCCTTTTCATAGGCCTTGCCACCGCCTTTCTTTTCTTGGCCTTTGGTTGGGCTTTCGTCGGCCTTTCCGCCAACTTCGGTCTCCTGACCCTTATCAAAAGCGGCTTTCTCCGTAAGGCCGTTGACGAATCCGGGCGTAAGGGGTTGCAAGGATGCCAGCTTCATAAACTGGCGGACCTGAACTTCATTCAATAGATTCTTTTTGTTTGACATCCTCAATAATCTCCTAACACATCGCGATTATGCTACTTTTAAATAGTATTTTCCTTGAGTAATGTCTTTTTTAATTTTAGTAAGGTGGCATCTACGATTTGCTTTATCCTCACCGTACTAACCTGATGACGCTTTCCAATTTCCTCCAGAGTCATCGGCCCATGTTTCTTAATTGCAATGAGAGCACAATTTAAGTCTTCTTCATAATCCATGTTCATTCTGCACTCCTTGTTCCCGCATGCCTTTTTCGCAAGGTAACATTCCTTTACACAATTCTTCATAATTCGGGTAACTCCTCTTCTAATAAATCAAATATATCTTGTACTTCCTCATCGCTCAGCGCCAAATTGCGCATGAGATCTTCGCCTTGTTGTCTGAGCTTTCGTGACTTAGATGCTCTTATTTTAGACTGTGTCTTCATTCGAACCTTCACGTCGTCAAAGAACTCCATGAAAAACTTATCTTGTGCCAAGTACGACTCGACGCACATCCTAAAAAACTGACTTTGATTTCTTATCTGATCGTAGTAGAGTCTTATCTTTAGGTTCTCATGTAGTTTGGAGTCCAGCCCAAAACTTAAAATAGAATAATTTTCCCTGTGGTCACTCATCGTTTTAATATGTGAGTGGTACCCTCTACGTGGCCGCTACTAGTTTGTCTCATGAAGCGCGCCTTTTGTTGTAGCTCTCGCACACTTCGAGCACCACTGTAGGAAAGGCCGCTCCGAATGCCGCGGGCCAACTCGTCCAAGACACCAGCTACAGGACCTTTAGAGGGCACCGTTGTCGCAATACCTTCTAGGGACGCAGTCTTGCCACGCCACTCAACCTGCGCATCCTTGCTGGCCATTCCGCGGTAAGCTTTAAACTTCCCCTGTCGCGTATTGATTACGTCGCCAGGAGTTTCATCAGTACCTGCAAGCACAGAACCAAGCATAACGAAGTCAGCGCCAGCCGCCAAAGCCTTGACAATATCTCCGGAACTCCTAATTCCTCCGTCGGCAATAATCGGTACTTTCCTTCCTGCTTCCGCGCAATCCAATATTGTCTGAAGCCCCGGGACACCGTGGCCAGTCTGAATCCGAGTTGAACAAATAGAACCGCCGCCAATATTGCAGCGCACACTGTCGGCTCCCCAATCGACCAAGTCATCATAACCCTCCTTAGTAGCAATGTTGCCCGCCATGATGTGGATCGTATTAGAGAATACTCTACGCAATTCGTGGAGAGCGTTCTTCACATGAACGTGATGTCCATGCGCCACATCAATACACAGAATGCGCGTGCCCGCATCATACAGGGCTCGTGCTCTATCTAAATAGTCACCAGAAGCACCTATGGCTGCGGCCACATTGGCATTTGCTCCGACGATCACCTGGTCCACCAAAGCTGCCTGCTTCGCAATTGCATTGTAGCGATGAATAACGGCTAGCCCTCCAAGTTTCCACATGGACACGCCCATTTCGGATTCCGACACCGTGTCCATAGGACTCGCGATGATAGGTAGATCCAACATTACGGTTGCATGGGGGCCGCGAAAAGTATTTCCTATGTTAATTTCTAGGCGACTCTTAATATCCGAATACTGAGGGACCAGCAGTACATCATCATACGTGAGCCCCTTTGCTGCATGTCCTTTAATTCTTGTCATCCTCTACCCCCGACTCTAGGTCTGAGCTTTCGAGCAACGTGTATGTGAAACTGTTACCAAAGGCGCGCCGGGCGGAATTCATCGTCACCATGAAGTCTTTGAAATCCCCATCGTTCTTAAATACTTGACAACCAGCGCTGTACTTCTCCACTCGCGATGAGTTTCTACCTCCCTTGTGGATATTGATCCCGAAGCTACCTGTGTCTTTCGTAGCGTCATCCATGTCATGTTGAAGATCGCGATTCGGATCTCTCCATACAGTAACGTGCCCTCCCCGCTGACACAACGCGTCATATTTACCCCGATGCTTAGAGACCCTATAGACCCCTCGGTACTGGCCCGGACAGAGGATGGCAGTCCCATCCACATTCATTGGTTTCTTCATCCAGTAAAAGCCGGGGTCTGTGGTTAGCTGATAGGAATCCACGAGCCACCTCTTGTGAGTGTCGCGATAGACCACCAGCAACATATCGTCAAAGTAATTGGGGCGCCCATTAGAATTGCGCACTCCAATTATATTTACGTTATGGGGTTTCCCCCCATCGAAAAAGCCATAGCCCTTTCCTTCTACAATTTCTTTAAATCTTTCTTTGATAAGTTCGGCATGAAAACCTCTTATTCTTGACATTCTATAATTTCTCCTATTTTGGCCCAACACTGAGGACAGGTTAGGCGCACTGTTTTCTTTTCACTTATGATTGTAACCATCCACGTTTTCACCGTTTCATGGTTTCGTTCAAATACTTGCTGACAAACACAACACTCTTTAGGGTGCTTTGTCATGAGCGCAACACGTTCCGCTAATTGGTTTTGAGCATCCTTCCGCTTCTGCTTGCGCTTCTGACGATCAACCTTGCGGAGTTTTTTCACTTCCCTGTGGATCCCAACGCGCCAGTTCCCCGGCCCGAGATGGTGATCGGGTACCAGTCATAGATGTCAGGCGATTCAGATGCTATGAAGCGGGCGTGTACCACAGGCACCACCACGGCTTGTGCGATCTTATCACCGGGTTCCAGGACCTGTACTTCATCACCAATATTGTGAAGATTCACAAACACTTCCCCCTCGTAGCCACTGTCCACCACGCATGCGCCGACAAGCAGCTGTCGTTTGTGGGCAACGGACGATTTATTCTTGATCTCGAGCATGTATCCGTGGGGTATTCCAAAAGTGCATCCTGTTGGCACAAGAACACTCGTCCCCGGGGCAATGCTAAACCCGCTCTCTGCCTTTTCGGTAGGCGTCCACCTTAAGTCCAACCCGGCATCGCTCGGGTTTGCTCTAACAGGGGGAAAGTCATTTCCCCGCAACATGTGATATTGTAAAATCATCTTTATCCTAACAGTCTTAAGTTTCTCTTGATCGACCTAGTGGAGAATCCCCACGCCGGGTCAAAGTCTAGTTTGCCCATGTAGGGTCGGTTCAAGTGAACTCTATCTTTACCTTCTATTATACCCCAACATCGGAACTTTGTCAATACTGAATTGGAATCAATTACCGAAACAATCCAATAAGGCTTTCCGTGCTTTGTCTTCTTTTTAATAACCTCGCGAGGAATGAACCATACGAGCCGAAGGTCTACGTCATAATCTGAGATCGGTGGTACATAGTGCGCACTCAATCGTTCGCGCACATCCTCCGTCATCACAAGATGCATCGGAAAAATGCCCGTAAGCGTCGTGAGATTATCAATCTCTTCCTCGGTGCTGAAGTCACCTTCCGGTTCATAAGTTTCAATGTTTTCCAGAAACTTCTTTTTACTGTACACTCGATCTACAGCCACTGCTGACCAGAAGTGCTTGCGCCCACTGAACCTCTCGTCCATAAGACTGTTCATCGCACCCGAGCGTACCAACACATCCAATGCTTTCTTGTTCAACTTACTGTAGACAATATCGTCGTGGAAAAGGAACTCCTCAATATTGTTGAAGGGACGGTTCGCCACAATCTGTTCGATAGCTGCGTCCCCCAGTCCTTTGAGACCCGCTAGCGGCTGCACCAAACGCTTGTTATTGTTGGGATCAATCTCCCATACAAACGATGACGTGTTGACGTCTGCCTCCACAATCTCAAACCCATTGGACTTGGCGATATTGATTGCCTTCTCCTTACGCTTCTCTGGTTCCTTGTCGAGGAACGATGCCATCCACTCGACGGGGTAATAGTTGTAGAGCCACGCACACTGAAACGAGATTGCCGAATATGATACCGCATGGGATTTGTTGAAGCCATAGCCCGAGAAGTACTCGAACCTCTCCCACATGTCCTCTGCTTCGCTGTGTCTAATCCCCTTCTCTACACATCCGTCGACGAACTTGGTGCGCAGAGCCCTCTTTACCTTGGCTTCCTTCCCCGTTCCCTTCTTGGTAAGAACCTTCCTTAGTAGGTTTCCCTCATCCAGAGTTAGTCCCTTCCCTAACTTGTGAGCAAGGAGGGCAATCTGCTCTTGGAAGATAAGGAAGCCGTAGGTCTCCTTGGTCACATCCTTCACGTGCTCATTAATGTAATCAATATCCCCCGGGTTTGCCTTGGCTTGAATGTATTGCTCGTGCACGTTGGCCGAGAGGGGCCCCGGTCGATAGATAGAAGTGATGGCAGAGATATCAATTAAGGACTTCGGCTTTGCGTTCGCGCAGAATTCCTGTGCCCGCTGTTCTGTGAACTGAAAAATACCCGCGAAGTTTCCCTTCCTAAAAATGTTTTTATACACGGCCTGATCATTAAAATCAATAACGTCGGGATGAAGATGCTGATTATAAAAGTCTTTCACATCCTCAAACGTCGGGTCGGGATTGTTGTGGTGGCGCTTCAGAATGTGGCGCACTGCGCCCTCAATCATGCGAAGTGTGGATAGCCCCAACAAATCAAACTTAATAAAGCCGAGCGGCTCTAGATGCCGAACGTTCTGTCCTTCGGCCCATGGGGACTGACGTACACCACCCGAACTAATGATGGGCATATGCTCATTCAAGTCGTCCGCGATTAAGACACCCCCGGCATGCCGAGAGCAAGACCGCACCTGACCAACAAGTGCTTCCACGTGTGTCTTAATGTGCGGATACTTTACTAGGAAGCCGCGTAGGGATGGCGACAGTTCCATCACCTCTTTCCAAGTCGGTGTATAGACTCCGGCCTTGATTCCATGTTTCATCTTTGCTGCCGGCGTTGCCTCAAAAATCATACTAGATGTAACTTTGTTAACTTCCCCGAACTCAATGCCATAAAACTTCGAAATGTCCTTGATCAAAGACTTCAACTGAAGTGTGTTCCAATTAGAGATTGGTACAACTGAATTCTTACCCCAGTCTTCCATCAGCATCTCCTTGAGTTCCATCGGCTCCGCCACATCATAATCAATGTCTGGATAATCCGTCGCGTCTTTGCGCAAGAACCTCTCAAAGAGAAGCCCATACTTGATGGGGTCAATCTGCGTAATGCCTAAGACATATGCTGCCAAAGAACCAGCCGCAGACCCTCGGCCCGGGCCAGTCAACTGAACCTCATTGGCCTTGTCAGCGATCGCCTTCATAGTCAGGAAGTACTTGCTAAATCCTCGATCCTCGATGACATCAAGTTCTTGCTGCAGGCGAGTCGTGTACTCTTCCGTCTCGTGAAGGCCGCGTTGTCGCAGACCTTCCAAAGCATAGTTGACTAGGGCTTCCGCATCTGTGAAGCCCGCTGGTACTACAAAGTCTGGAAGTTTAACAGTTGTGTTTGGTGTGAAGTCTTCGATTCTATTGAATGCGATGTTGTGCGTTTCAGTAATTGAATCCATTACAAGCTGATCATCATACTCAACCCCACAGGTCTTGGAGTAATATTTATAGGAATCCCACATCTGGTTTCCGTTCTTGGGATACAACTCATAGCCGATCTCTTCTACGCCGGCGGGGAGTTCTGTGTTATCCTCGGCCCAGGCCGGGGTTCCCTTTCCAAGCCAACCAAGTCGCTTGTACAACTCGCGGTCCTTCCAAGCATCATCATTGGGGTAGTGACTATCAGCTGTGGAAATAAGCGTAACCCCAAATTCCTCACACACTTCGATGATGTGTTGGTTCAGTTCGTGTTGCTCTGCGATGTTGTTCCACTGCAGTTCTCCATACCAACGGTCTCCGAAGATGCCCACGAAGCGTCGGGTCGTTTCCCTCATTGCTTCTCTAACAGCATCGGGGCCTTCCTCTCGGTTAGCCCAGTAGTTCCCCGCGTAGGGGCCACCCAAACATGCGGATGCTGCAATCACTCCCTCGGAGTGACGGTCAAGCATATCATAATCTACACGCGGGTAACGATAGAAGTTCTCTTCCTTATAAGACTCGGAGACAATCTTAAACAGATTGTTCAATCCCGTTTGGTTTTGAGCCAGGAGAATTAAATGGCGTCGACGATTCAGTACGGACTTAATTGCCTTCTTTGACGCGTCTTCATCTTCAACAGTAGCACCAGAAGTATCACCTTCTTTAGCCAACGTCTTTGCCTGCTTAGCGTCTTCCTTGATACGGTTATAGTCATCGCGCCATTCGTCAATGGAAGGAAGGAAGTATGCTTCCACTCCAAAGATAGGTTTAAATTCCTTTCCCTCGGACTTCATCTTCTGCCAGTGTAAAAACTGGTGTGAGAACCCGTTCATATTCCCATGGTCTGTCAGGGCTAAGGCTTCGCCCCCGTTCTCGTAACAAAAATCCATATGCTCATCGGGATACCCGATAGCATCAAAAATAGAACCCGCTACGCTGTGTGCATGCAGGCCTACGAAAGGAATCTTTTTATCTGTCATTTACTTCTCCCTCTATACATAGTTGTGGTCCCCGGTCTTTTAGTTCTTTGACCAAGTTCCGATGATAAGAATTTAACATATCCCTCCCAGGATGTCAAGTCATAAAAGTGCTCCATTTCCTGGTGGGTTCCTGTGTCTGCTTCCCCGAATACTTCAGCAAGAGTAAACCTCCGCGAACGCTGACGTTGCTCGGGGGGTAACAACTCCGTCGGGTACTGTCCCTCAGCGGGCGCCTTGTAAGAGGCGGCATTGGTTATTATCTTTCTCTTGGCTCTGCGCCACTCGTCTGGTTCTAATACAAAACTCAAGGGGGAGCCGTCCTTCACGGTGTTGCCCCCGTGAGAGAAGTAAAAGGGCGCGCTCTTCCTCAAAAGGGAACGACGTTTATACACCTCCCTCGGGTCCATCACTCCCAAGGGGAAGGATACATAATATTGATGCGGTTGGATCCATCGGCCCATCTTGGTCATCACCCAATAGGCTACGTTCACCCCATAAATGACCGACCACCCATAGCAATCTACCTTGTCACGATGACGAGGGTGGATGGGGACATAGTAAATGGGAACCTCCTGGTGTTTTTCGTTGCCAAAGCGGATGTACCTCCCGCGCTCTACACTATCCACATCTGTAGCCCACTCGCCGATGCGGTGCCGGATCAGTGGTGCCACATCATCATTGGCCACAATCCAAATCGAGGAACACCCAGCGTGGATACACTCGTAGATAGACGCCTCGATGGCTGTGTAGTTGGGACCCACCAAAACTAAAGAGGAGTCCCACTCCATCCCAAACTCAGATTGCATCCCCGCAACCGGGATGATCGCAGGCATGTTTAGTTTACTCATGTAAGACTATGCGCTCATCGAGGGGGCCCACCACATTAAACGAAAATTCATTTTTCGTCGAATGTCTGACAGAGTGGCGTAGCTTAAGGCCGCGGCCGTTAGGTTGCTTGATGTTCTTTTCGCGTAGCTTGCGCTCCACCAGGAGGCGCACCACCGTTTCAGAAAAATCAAAATTCCGAACGTCCCCATCACATACCACGCTCGTGGTTATAATATCTTTAAATTCCCCTCTGGTATCACGATCAATTCTATTAGAGGTTACAAATTTGATAGCCTTCAGAAAGCCGTCGGGTAGAAAAATACTGACATTCACCCCCAGCTTAGAACCCTGCACCACATCAAACATGTCATGCACTATATGATTTTCAACAACTTCTTCCACATTTAAATTGGTAAAATTGTCTACGTCAAAAAGATGAAGTTCTTTAAACTCCAGAAGCACCTTGGTGTTGTTCTGGGTTATAACCTTGAGGCTCCCATCCTCGAAACCCAGACTCTGTACATCAAATGGAATGGGTAACAGAGAGCGCATGCCCAAATCAAAAATCCCCTCATACCATCTGTGCTTCACATCTTGGTATCCCACAAAGTAATGAAAGGGACGCTGTTCGCTGTTGACAATTAAATGATAGCCATGATCGCGAGCAAACGAAACTGCCTCCTCGCGCCAGCCCACCACAACATTGTCCAGTGTATATTTAAGAGGAGGCAGTTCCATCATAGTGCTAGTATAGCACCAGTGAATGGTTAGGTCAAGAGTTTTCTGATAACATACCGATTACGTGGTTTTCCTTGATGACCGTGAAGGTCTCGCCGTTGTGCTGGATGTCTCTCAGCATATGAGCCTCCACCACAATCTGTAGTCCAGTCCCCCATAGGGTTCCCGATTCACCCGAGCAGTTGACCACTTCAACCACCGCGAAGGGGCTTTCAACAGCCCGGTAGTCCTGCGGCACGAGGATGCCGCTGGCTTCGGTGTCGGTGTCCTCTACGGTTCGAACCGAAAGGTAATTATTAACTGGTGTAAATGTCATTGTTTTCTCTCTTCTTTAATTAGCCGCATTTAGCAAAACCACAATTATTACAGGTCACACATCCCTCGACATAAACCAAGCCTTCAGTATTGCATTCGCTGCACGTCTTTTCACTGGCTTTGTTGCCGTCGGGAATGTAACCCTTCAAAACCCGGGCGACGCACTTGGCAAAACTAAACATGTCACTGTCCCGATCCTTCTGCAGTTGTTCAACGGAGTACTGAATATTGGCTCCATGACGCAGGCCAAGCGAAATCATGCGTGTGAATGCCGAATGGTTAGGATTATCAAACACTTTAACCAAGTCTTTTACAATGATGTGATCGCCATTCTTTCCCACTTTCAAATCGTAAACAGAGTTCATCGTCTTCCTTGGGTTCTTGACCAGAAAGCCTTCCGCTTTATCGCGGGGAATCTCGATCAACGTTGAGAGCCCTCCCATCACCTCGTACGGTTTGCCGTCCATAAGACCCACCACAATAATCCACTTCTCCCCTTGAATAGTAGTGTGATGAATATTACACGGCAATTCACGCGGGCGCTTGGGAGCCCTGTGCTGCGGAAAGACTTCGGTCTCTGACCTATCCGCAATCAGTACACCCGATCGGGAGCCGTCTACATAAACTGTAAGCCCCTTAAGCCCTTGGCGCCATCCTTCTGTGTATAGTTTCCCCACCAGTTCTGGCGACGTGTCCCGCGGGAGGTTGATCGTAGAGCTAATACTGTGGTCAATACTTTGTTGAATCACTGCTTGCACCGCAATACGTGCAGTCCAATCAATGCTGTCAGACTCCACAAAAAATGCTGGAATCTTGCCCGGATCTACGAAGGGGTGCCACTCATGCCAGTCGCGTACGTTATGATGAAAGACTTGGTATTCTACCCAGCGGTCTCCGAGTCCGTCTATATAGTCAGCTTCAACATCTTGCTCATCATGAGAGAGTTTGCGGCGTCGAATATAAGAGTTCCTGAAAACCGGCTCAAGTCCAGACGAAGTCTGAGACATGATAGAGACAGATCCCGTGGGCGCGTTGGTCAGAATAGAAATGTTGCGGCGCCCGTGCTGAGCTATGAGTGCTTTCAACTCGTCTGGTAGGCGCTGAATAAACTCGTTGTTTTCCTCAACGCTCCAGTCGAAGGCCGGAAACACGCCACGTTCTTGAGCAAGATAAACGCTTTCTTCGTACGCAGCATCGCGTAAGGTCCGATAAATTTGTTCAATGATTACAAGAGCTTCGGTGCTGTCGTAAGCTAAATTTAAGCGCGCCATCGCATCGGCCAATCCATGGGTACCCAAACCCGTTCGACGTCCATTAGAAGCGGCTTCATGTAGCTTTGTCCACAGCTCTTTTTCATCATCAGTGTCGGCGACCGCCCTGATGTTTTCGAGTTTCTCCAACTCTAGTTCCACCAAATCATCAGACAATCGCATCCCAATCGATGCCACCTCCCGTAGCTTCTCAAAGTCAAACTCTGCATTTTTTTCAAAAGAATTTTTGACGAGACTTTTTAAATTCAAAGAGACAAGCCTACAGCTGTCATAAGCAGAGAGAGGAATTTCCCCACAGGGATTAGTCGTTTGAGTTTTGAAGGCGGTGTACTCATGAGCGGGCAGGTTCTTGGTGATGTTGTCCCACATCAAAAGCCCAGGCTCAGCAGTCTTGGTAGCAGAGTCAATAATTTCGTCCCACAATTCCACAGCATCAATCTCGTGCGTGAATTCTGGTTCTCCCTCAACCGGGAACTGCAAGGTGAACGATTCTTTATTTTCCACAGCGTGCATGAACGCATCGCTTATCTTCACAGATACATTTGCGCCTGTTACCTTGGCCAAGTTATGCTTCATGTTCACAAACCTCTGAATGTCGGGGTGGCGCACGTCCATGGAAATCATGAGCGCACCTCGGCGACCGTTCTGCCCAATCATTCGGCAAACATAAGAGTAGAAATCTGCGAAGGACCATGCTCCAGTGGTGGTGCGCGCCGAGTTGTTGACGCGGGCGCCTTCGGGGCGCAAATGAGAAATGTCAATACCCACCCCACAGCGGCGCTTAAACAAATTAGCCAAGTCTTTGCCAGCGTCCATGATAGAAGATATACAATCTTGCGGGCTGTCCACTACCACACAATTAGACAAGGAGACATTGACATGATTGTTTCCTATTCCCATCATGGGAGAGCCTTGAGGAACTACATATTTAAAACCCTGGAAGTAAGAATAGATTTCTTCTTCGCTTAAGGCGTTGCCCCCAAATTTAGTTTCCATCCGAGCAAACTCTTTAGCCAGGCGCCGGTGCAAGTCATCTGGAGTGCGTTCCAAGAAGTTCCCTTTCTTGTCACGCAGACAATACTTGGTCATAAAAACATTCGCTGCTAACTCATCACCCTTAAAATATTCGAGAGTGGCCTCTTTCACTTTGGTCTCGTCGTACATCACTATTCTCCTTTATTCTGCTTAAATTTCCTATATTTTTCAAATAGATTTTCTTTTTGTTTCTTAGAATCAACCTCGACGCTTTCAGTTTCTTCAGATGGAGGCAGTACTTTGATACACACATTGGCGGTATCCATAAAAATAGGGAAGATTAATCCATCGGGTCCATTTCGATTTTTGGCTATAAACATGCGCCCACTGTTTGTCATTTTGTCCTCAACCGTACGGGAGATGCTGAAAATAAAATCGGACACGAAGCATTTATTAAACGCTTCCGAAATTGATTCCATTGTAATGACTTCGGCATTAAGCCCCGACCTGTTGGTCTGTGACGCGGTCCACACTGGGCATTTATATTCTGATGCAATGGCGCGAAGCTCTTCATAAATTGATTCCAGTTCGTTCCTTTTCTCTTTTAAATAACGCACCGGCCGCAACAAATCACCGTAGTCAACAAGGATCATATCGACCTCAATGGTACGCATGCGCAATTTTTCTAAATGATTTCGAATAGTTTGCGTAGATGCAGTCTTGGTGGGGTATTCCTTAATAATTAACTTGCCTTCGATGTCCTGAACCTCTTCATAAATTTGTTCTTTAAAGGCGGTAAGATTTTCAAGGGGAATTTTAGTGAGGCACGCATCGTACCGGGAGGCGACTACTGTATCCTGCAGTTCTAGTGTGTAATGAACAACGGTCTTTCCCTCTTTGAGAGCCTGTGTTCCCAGGTGGACCAACGCCATCGATTTGCCAGCGCCGGTGGGGGCAATCACAACCCCAAGTTCTTTCTGTCCCAAGCCGCCCCGACACATGTCGTCGATGAGTTCCCAGCCGGTACTAATTGGATTTCGAAAACGAGGTTTGAACCGCTCTTCAAAATCCTTTTTATAATCATACCCCTCGTCGTTATCCATTCCAAGCTTGAGAGAATCATTGATGACCTGAGAGATCTCATCGAAGGAAGAGTTTTGAAGAAGACTGATGGACTTCACCATGGCAGACTTTAAATTTTGCTTCTTGCAAAAGTCCAGGGAGGTGTCCTTAATATATTCTACATCCGTTACCGCGGTAATCTGGCTGCGTACATAAAACTCTCGGGTCTGCTTCGCTGTTAACTCATTCTCGTTGTCTAGTTCCGACCTGAGAATAGTCTTCATAATATCACGCGAAGGATGAACTCCATACTTCTTGCGATATGTAAAAATCTTATTAAGGAATAATTTAAGGTAATTTAACTCTAGAAAATTAACGTCGAGTACTTCTTCGATCTGATCGGCAAAGGGGCGATCGTCTAATATTACCATGCACAGCTTCTCTTGAAAGGACTTTCCATACTTAGAAAAGTTAATCGGATCACCCTTTAAATTCATTGCTCTCTCCATAGTCAATAGTACTAGCCTTTGAGTGCTTTGTCAACACAAATCCGATTCATTGTTGCGTGCAAATCATCCCAATTAAACACACCAAACCCATCCTGATTCATCATTCGGATAACCTCAGTTTTATTATAATCATATTCAAAATTATCCAGGGCATACTGTACCTTATCTCGACACTGCAACGACAGGGCAGGAGAGTAAAGTTGCATCAATTTATAGTTCTCTATAATTACATCTCTGTACTCCAAAACGTTCGTGAAAAATTTGGCTTTAGAATCGCTTTTGAGACAGAAATCAAAAATCTCCTGCAATGTCGCATCCTTATCCTCGCGAAGAAACTTAAAGTTTTTTGAAATACTTTTCAGGCCTGCTCGTGGTACCCCCTTGAGGTTGTCTGAAGGATCGCCGGCGATAGCCCTGGCCATGGCAAAGTTGCGAGGATGGATACCAAAATCCTCCACGATGTTCAGCTTGTTGTGAACCTTCTTTTGAATGGGTCGAAATAGCACGGTCTCGTCATCGCACAGTTGAAGGAAATCCTTGTCGCTCGACACGATTACCTTCTCCCAACCCTTGAATTGTTCGACTTGCGTAGCATATGCTATTACGTCGTCGGCTTCCACCTCATCAAAACGTAGTTGCACAACTGGTAACTCGTTGAGGTATTCCATCAGACGCAGTTGCTGCCACGCCATATTGGCTCGCTGCTGCTCATCCGTCAAATCCGTCTGTCGATTGACGCGGATGGGCTTTCTTCCTGCCTTGTAATCCTTGTTTTGTTCTCGACGCTTACGGCTTCCGCCCGGGCCATCCCAGATAATCATCACAGTGTCTGGCTTGATGTCCCGGCTCAGCTTTTGTAAGATGCCTAGGAAGCCCTTGAGGCCTCCGATTGGCTGCCCGTGAGTAGACAGGCTTGGGTTGACGATAAACGCCCTGAAATAGGCGTTGAGAGCGTCAACGATCATTACTCTTTTCATGTGTATCCCCTAACGTATGAAGCTCCTATGAGTATACCTCACAGGAGCCTGGGAGTCAAGGGTTAAATCGAGTTATTCGAAGCTTCCTCGCGAGCCTCCGCGGGGGCGCTTCGCCCGGGCGTCTGCTATATTACGAGAGGATGCGGCTTGATGCTTTTCCCACTCAGGCTCCCCGGGAGAAGTTTCCTCTTCCGCAGGATCAGCGAGGCCCTTGATCTTTTCCACAGCCTTTCCAACAGTTTTCTTGACGTCGCCCCAACCCTCGTCGATCTTCCCGCTTCGTCGCAAGTGATTGACCAGGAGCGCGAGGCCAAGACCTCCGACTGCACCTGCGCCTCCGCCTAGTAGGGCGGCGAGTTGAGGTAATTCGGCAACTGCAGCCATCAATTCTGGCCACGCAGTGAGTGCAGCAGCCTGCGTGGCAAAAGCGCCGATGCCTCCGCCTGCAACTACTCCCCCCACTATTTCCCTTTCCTCTTGGCCGGGATCGTCGATCTCCTGAAGGGCTCCCTGTTGAAGTTCTGCTGCAGCGCGCTCCAATGCTGCTTGTACTTGGGGATCTTGTGCTGCCGCTTCGAGGGCCTCTTGTCCTTCGGGGGATGACTGAATTTGTTCGGCTGCGGCGACGGCTTCCTCTGCGGAAGACTTCATGGCTTCCTCTAGATCAACTTGTCTTTTTGCCTGTTTTTCGGCCTCGTCTCTCGAAAGGCCAGCTCGCTTCATTAGGGCGCTTACCGCAGAGGAAGGAGGAGGGGGCTTTTCTTTATCTTTGTTTTCGGAAGAATCGCTCGCTTTGCCTAAAAAGTCTCGCCAGCCTTCCATTATAAGTTTCATTATTTATTCTTCTGTCCCTTACGCATCTTACGCATAAGAAGAACGCCTGCTACTGCTCCTAACGCTGCCGCAGGAAGGGCGACCCCCGCAGCCGCGCCCGAACTCATTTCAAGGGCGCTTAACAAAGCTGCATAAGCCGCAGTATTTTCAACGGCGGCGATCGTCAACAGGGATCCGAAGCCCCCCACACCGGCGCCGGCAATTCCGGCGAGAGCCTCGGCGTCGGCCGGATCGTGGGAGCTACCGGTGTGGCGGTAGGACTCTGGCTGACCAAACCCCTCTTCAAGCCCTTCGACCGCTGCCAACTCATCCATTACTGCCGCGAGTGCAGCTTGCACTTTAGGGTCGTCCTCGACAACATCAGCTAGCTCTTGTACCTCTGGGGTTTCGGCTGCTGCTGCGGGGTCGAGTGAGCCCTCGTCCTCAGCCATATGGCGGCGCCAACTCTCTGTAATTAACTGATGGCTTTTAAAACTAGAATACTTACTGCTCATTATTATTCTCCTGGAACGTATAATAAATAGTTCTATTCTTTATCTACGTCGTAGAAATCCTCAGCACTACCCTCGCGCGTGTCAAACTTACGAATGATCTCTTCATCCATGATCTCGAACACTCGATTCTTGAACTTCTCGTCTTCCAGTTTAGTAAGCCAATGAGCGCTCTGGAACTTCTCTTCTTTATCGTCCTTGTAGACCAGGGAGAACCATGCGCCAGCTTGCTTAAGATTGTCGGAGCCCTTGATGGCTTCCAGCCAACTCTCTCGGTCCTGAATACCCACTGCATCAGTCCCCCATAGAATCTTGAACGCACAGTTGCGTCCTTGTGTTCCGAAGCGAGACTTCTCAAGTTTGACCTTTACCTCGGAGCCGATGCGGAAGCCGCTCTCGTCCTCGATGAAAGCAGACTTGGCCTTGCGGCCCGTGAGCCACACACGCAGAGAATATACATAATGCATAGCCTTTCCGCCCGGGGTAATGAAGGGGGTCGTCATAGCAACGATGCGAGCATTTGGTCCTTGTGGGATGTTGGTCTTCAACTGGTTGAGAACCAGGAAGGCGGACTTGGTATTCGCAATAGGAATTGTCAGCTTGGACATTCCCTTCGAAAGTATGCGCGCCTTCATTGCCATGGTGGATTGAGGATTGAAGTCCCCTTCCACATCTGTAACGGTTGGAGTCATAGCCAAGGAGTCCCAGATGAACAGGGTTCTTTCTGCTCCTGACTTCAAAACGTTTTCAACAGTTTCTAGTACATGTTCAACCGACTGGGCCTGAACATAAATGAGTTCGTTTATATTGCATCCGGCGCGCTCAAGGAAGCCTGGGTCAATCGCTGATTCAGAATCCATATAGATAACATTCATCCCCATCTTCTGGGCATTCCCTGCAATCTGCGCGGCCATAAAAGATTTGCCGGTTGACTCCAAGCCAGCAATCTCAGTAAACTTGCCGACAGGAATGCCGCCAAGCTGCCCCCTGCAAACAATAGAATCCAACCAGCGTGAGCCAGTTGGAATCCATTCTTTTACTTCAGTGGGGTTAGCTTCGTTGAGGTTGTGAGCAACCTCCAAGCCAGATGTCTTATTGATAAGAGTTCTCAAACCATCAATTGAGATTTTCCCAGCCTTTGATTTACTCTTGGCCATGAGAGTCTCCATATTTTTCAGAAATCTCTGAGATAAAATCTGTTTGTAGCATACTCACTTGATCGCCAATTGCTTTAACGTCCTCTCTTATTCCTAACACGAGAACAAACAAAAAAACCAAACCTATCCAGAGCCACACCATTACCACTACTCCAGTGTCAAAACACCGCTTTTAGTGCGAACGGATACGTTCCACCCAGCAAAGAGATCATCTGCGACGTCTCCAAGTTCAAGCACTTCACTCACGGGAATTTTAATGCTCGACTCTACAGCGCATGCGCCTCTCTTATTATCATATTTCTCTGTGGTTACACTCAAAAGATCATACTCATATGCAGCATTGTGAATGGTTTCGGTAAGGTATCCCTCAAACCAGTCTTCCCGGTCATAGTCGTCCAAGAGACCATTACTGCGCATCTCTTCTAGGATGTTCTCATCCCAGCGCGAATACACGGTAAGTGTCTTGGCAGCCAAGAGCGCGGCAAGCATTGAAGCCGTATCGGTCTCAACAAGTGCAGTACTAATATAGTCATCTGTAATATGCCACACTTCAACCGTGGCTCCGTAGTTCAAATTCACAAAGGAATCTTCACTTACACTAAACTCTCGAAGCGCATCAACAATTGTTCCCATTTTTCTATCCTTTCATCAAAGCCAAAGTCAGTCCGCGTTCTTAGCTTCTTGAACCTCAACTCGCAGTTCCTGAGCGAGGTTCTTCACCTCCTGCAGGGCCTTTCGGACTCGCGTTCCCGCGGCATTGTTGCCGCGCTCAAAAAACTTCTCGTGGTCGTCGCGAGCGTTTTCTAAAAGATCAATTAACTCATCTAAACGATTCTTGTCAGTAGTCATAACTACTCCTTTCTAATATGAGACACCTGATAACCCTGTGCCTCCCTGTGGGGGGGATTTAAAGAGACCCTAGCTCTGCGAAAGCCTGATCAACAGCGTTGGTGTCGCTTTCGGTGTTGTTCGTCTTACCATAGCGCTCTGTCTCGGTGCTGACCTTCTCGGGATCGTCAACCTGAGAGTTGACGAAATTGTCGAGGATGGTCTGCACGTCGGCAGTCGTCTTGCGCTCAAACAAGCCAGTAAAATCTGGAATGCTATCGAGCAACTCAGCGCACTTGTCAGGCGTCAGGTCATCACAGAGAGGTGAGGACCGTCGACGAGGTACGAGCTTCGTCTGAGGGAAGGAAGCGCCAGGAGGCTTTCCGTAGGTCATCTGAAGATCCGTGCCAGTCTCAGTATCGGTAATATCACCATACTCGGGATTGAGCACGAGTGTCAGGAGGTTCTCATAGGCAGTCTTGCCGTAACCCCATACACGCACGCCGCGCTCTTCTTCGCCGCGAACCATCACGGGACTGAAGAAACGCTGTCTCACAAAGAGAGACTTTGCGGTCTTCTTACAATGATCATCATTGTTGTCGACACCCTCGCGCCACAGTTGTGAGGCGAACTCACACACAGGACACTCGTCACTGTAATTGCGCTTGGGGCATAAGAAACCGCCCTTCTCGACATTGTAATGGAACCACATCTCCTTGAAGGGATCTCCATCCGCCGTCGGAACGATTCGAATAGTCTGGTCCCCATCCTCGGGGCGCCAGAAAGTGTCATTTGAGGAGTTTCCGTCTCCGCGTAGTGACGAGAGCTTCTCTCTCATCTTGTCTAAGTTAATACCCATTTTGTTTCCTTTCATAGTTGGGTTAGAGTACGATCAGCTAATATCCTGATCGTCTATCAATTCTATAAATGATTGTACCATAGAACTATACTTAATGCAATAACAATATTTCTGGTCGTAAGTGGTTTTGTAGACTCCGTAAGAAACATTCATCTTGTCATCCAGTTTTGACTTCACGTAGGTAGTAATCTTTTTAAACAACGTGCCGTCTTCCTTCAGTTCAGTCTCATTTATACCGTAATAGTATACCACGTCGCGTGCGTTTGTCAAGTCATAAAACCATCTTTCTGTAGATTCTTCAATGTCTAAAATTCCAATAGTGGCAATGCGGCTGAGATTTGAGGGGGTAATAAAATTTCCAATGACAGGTTCAGAATTCTTGAATACATTAATCATATGAATCATATTCGCGATAGCTTGATTGAGCACCTCGTAATAGCCCATGATGGGGACTTCGCCAATTCCTTTTTCAACACGTTGATTCTCTAGGATCCAGACAGCTTCCAGCTGACCAGATCGGGCGTACTCCTGTAACACATTACTCACAATTTTATCTCGTACTTTTTGAACTTCGCTGGCCAAGGAAAGATCCGACTGAATATAAAGAACAGTAACTTTATTATTTTGCAACTGTTCCAACAATCGTAAAACTCCCCCTGAAATTTTACCCACTCCGCTGGTTATCAGAAGCACTTCCTCCTCTGTAGCCTTAAGTTTTCTTTTCAGATTGGGGAAATGCGTATCATACTCTTCATGGCTCTTGCGCTTCTTAATAGTGATGTCGGCTTCTTTCTCGCAATCAATTCCCACCGTTTCGTACTGAGGGAATTTAGAAAACGCTTTGGCCAGGCCGCATCCAGCCTTCCCGAGCCCCACAATTTTCACTTTTCCTCAACCCAATCCAAAACAAATCCGTGCTCAAAGCCACCGCGTTTCACTCGTTTCGAAAGCGTCTCTGCGAGGATCGTAGTCTCGCGGATTCCTAATCGATGACAAATAAAATTTAAAATTTCCATCACATCGGCTGCCTCTTCAGCACACGGATTCTCAATAAATTCTTCTATTTCCTCGCGCAACTTCTTGAGAGCATATGCCCGAAGCGAATTGCCCGAAACTTGGAACACTCTGGCGCTCTTACCAGCTTCTTCAATGATCTCAGGAATTCTATCACGCACGAGCTTGTCATATTCTTTTTTCATAATTTTAATTCCTTCAAGTCTCCCAGATTTTTCCCAACGCTGTTGTTTACTTTAAACACACCATAGCG
>Ga0209128_1000813_pt1 | contig 22544 bp, 31 predicted proteins | sample ETNvirnome_6_100_FD_184072 | JGI IMG/M metagenome (GOLD analysis project Ga0209128, IMG submission 184072) | Marine viral communities from the Pacific Ocean - ETNP_6_100 (SPAdes) (version 2) | ecosystem: Environmental > Aquatic > Marine > Oceanic | place: Pacific Ocean | collected 2013-06-19 | reverse complement strand
GCTAAGGTAGTTTTTGAATTTAGAGTCTACGAAGCTCCATACTCACCTGACTCGTATAAAGTCCTTTGAAAAAAATACGACTTCGTATGAAAGGAGGGCATTATGTTAGATCATCTTAAAGGGCATGTAGATACCGATGTTAGAATCTGCTTCGCGATTGCATGGTTTGATAGTGAAGAGTCAGCGCAAGAAGCAACCAAGGATGAATCGGTAAAAGGCAGTACTTACAATGGAGGTATGTTTCACGGAATGCGTTGCGGAAGAGAAGAGCGTTTTGATTACATTAAAGAAGGTCGCAAGCTGTATGCAGTAACTTACTAACCGGGGCCGGGCTGGAACAAGCCGGTAGATGGATATATACAGGAAATGTGATGACTCTGACAAAGAATATTGCCATGATTGCAGTAGCGGCCATTACGGGTTTCAGCCCAATGGGCGTCATGCTGGTGCAAAATCATCTTGAGCGACAGGAATTAGCATCAGGCGAAATCAACCAAACTGTACTACTAAATCATTCGCTTTTTACCCATGCAGACACTTGGCTGCAACTCGTTATTCCACAACTAAATGTAACAGTAACGGCTAAGAAATTCCTAACGATTAAGTTCGCTGCGTTCCACGATAGTCTGAAAGCACTGGTTGTAGCCACAGACTTTAATAAATTGTCGGACTCTGAGATGCATACCTTGTTGTCTCACCACCTAACTGAAACGGTTACAAACTATATTGCAGACGCAAGGCGAGAGGAAATATCAAGCGCGTTTATCGATAACTTCAATAAGTGGCATAAGCGGGTAGTAGATATTCTGGTAAGGGCAATTGAAGATAATGTCCAATCGGTAGTGCATACATCGCAAAACGGTAAAATGTATGCGATTTTAACTGCTTATGATGCTGCTCTTGGTGCTACGATTGACGACGTAGAAAAGACGTTGATGTCAACAAACGCATACCCCGGCGGCGATTGAGCGATTCAAACCGTTATATCCCGCTGTGCATAACGAAAAAAAATATTTTTTATTATTGAAACCTAATAGAGAACCTGATAGTATCTGAACGCTATCATGAGTATGGACGAATCAGGGAAAGACGAAACCAATATAGCCAATAAGGGACAGATCCCAACAGGCTGTATAAAAACCATTAAAAAATGGGGGGACAAATGATATACATAGAACAACCATTCACAAAGGAGCAGATAGATTTTATCCAACGCTATAAAAATGGGAATAAATTTACGATGGGTGAACTAAACTCTATTCCCGATAAATTCTGGGAAGAAGGTGGACAGGGAATAAGCATAAAAGCAGTTACAGAAAAAATAGAAGAAGACAAAAGAATAAATCAGGGGGAAAAAGGATAAACAGGAGGTCAACTTACGAAAAGAAAAGTGACCTGATTAATGAGGCTGGAGTTGCCACGCTGTTTGGAGAGAAGTTTGGCGTGACGATGCTGAAAACATCAGTCTACAACTCTTATGACTACTCGGCATTAGTGGGTGACGTCACGCAGGGTCTTGTGGAAATCAAGTGTCGAACCAATAAACACGATAAATACCGTGACTATCTGATTTCCAAGCAAAAGGTTGATATTGTTATCAGGGAAGCAGAAAATTTTGGTGTCAAGATGTGGCTTGTTGTCCGATTCACCGACGGAGTTTACTATAGGTCAATATCCGAAGTTGATATGCCACTCAAAACTGAGACTGGCGGACGCAAAGACCGTAATGATGCGCGGGACATAGAATCAGTCTATCTAATACCAATAAGAACTTTTCAAAAACTATAATGGATAACTGTTTTAAAATCTGTCTGTACTTCTTAATTATTTATTATGAAAAGGATACAATGCCCACACTGTCGTAAGCCGAAAGAATCATATCGTCACCAACTGGACGACCAGCATGAGGGGGGTGGTCGCTTCGCCTGTATAGTATGTTTTGAGTGTAATTTTTTCTTCGTTTATATACTGGGCGACTGGACAACGGTCTACATAGATGACGAAGACAATGAAGGCGTTAATATATTAAAAGACTGGAGAAAGAGCGAAATTAAGCAACAGGCGCTGTGATATGGCTGATTATCAGAAAGTCAAAAAATTGGAGACAAAACGTGACCGATCAGTTTAATTTTCTGCCATGATGTGCTACAAGGACATGACATTCTGTAATGAAGCTAAATGTGCTAAGTTTGGTGACGAAAAAGACGATTGCGAGAGTTCATTTACCAAAAAAGTCGAACATCAGGCCAATCAATGGTGGAATAACGCAAAAGAATGGGATGAATCATGGGCAGATGCACCTGTCGCCATGTTTACACACACCCCAGACTGCTTTAAGGCAAAAACCGGCGATAATTGAGTGCCAACAAACTTCAACAACTACATGAGTGACATTAAGTGGTTTCAACTATTAAGCAATAATGCACTGGGTAGAAATTTCTTACAGCCTAGCATCACTACTCAGCGCTTTTTGCGTTATATTTGTGTGGCACCATAGATTTGGCGTGCTACTCGGATTGGTTATGCAGTTTGCGTGGATACACTTCTGGCTGTCGACCGGTCAAGAGGGTATAATTATTTTAGATGCCGGTATCTTGGTGTTCTGCGCCATCAAGTACATCAAGTATTTTAAAGAAAAGGATCGGCAATATGTTTAAATGGTTTACGAATATATCGGCAGCCACACAGTTAATAATTGAACTGCTGGACGCGATTTTAATAACACTACAACAAAATTCGCCAACGCCAGAGGCTATGAACCGTCGGGAACGGCTTAAAAAGTTTTACCCGCGTAGTAATGGGGGTGGGCAGTAAGAAGGCGTTACTAATCTGGATGGTGGAGTTTTATGCCAAAAATCAAAATTAAGCCAATAGACCATGTCAAGAAGCAGTTGCAGTCGAAGCGTTACCACGAAAAAACTAAACCAGATCAACGCTACAACAGGCAACGCGCCAAAAAAGTGCCAAAAGAACCCGAATGGTACGAAGGCGACCCAAAGTATGAAAAGCCTGAAACAGAGAGTTGACAGCTTCCAACAAGATAAGCTGTCAGACTTTGAGCTGTTACTACTTGAAATGATTAACGAACTCATAGACCGATTGAAAGATGAAAACATGGACGATTAAAACTACAACGCTAAATCTGTTCAACACAGACTCAAGATGCAACTGCCACCAGAAACATTTGAGAGAGTCATGAGAGAGGAGGGGATTGATATGGTAGGACCACAATACGGAGCGAACAGAAATCATTTATGGGCTGTAGAAAAATTAGTCGCCGGTAAATGGGTTGTCATGGGAGAGTCAGTAGCCATATCATCAGATGACGCGCAGAAAAAGTTTCGTGAAATTATAAGCAACGATGGGGATGACCGCCGACTGCGCATGGCAGTTTATTCCAGCGTGCCAACCAATGGATCTTGACCCGGTAGCGTTCGCGTGTACCAATTTACTAACTAAGAAGCTATAACTATCTAGGAGTACATTATGCCAAACGGAATTTGGATGCTTGGAAGACTGGTCAAAGACCCGGAATTGAAATACACGGCAAACGGAGATGCGGTATGCAACTTCAGTGTTGCGGACGACGTCGGCAAAGACAAGACGGTCTTTCATGATTGTAATGCGTGGAAAGAAACCGGGGAACGTATTAACGAATGGATGAAAAAAGGCGACAAGATTTTTTGCGCAGGTCGCGTGAATCAAGAGAACTGGGAGAAAGACGGCCAGAAGCGCTCACGCAAAACAGTCACAGTTTTTCAGTTTAATAACCTAATGCCAAAACAGGAGACAGGTAGCGATGCCCCTGATGAAGACATACCTTTCTAGGTGGATTCATGCAGAAAACGCTTACAGAAGTTGAGGCACTGGAGATGCAACTTGGTCTATTGCGTTTTGAACTTGCAAACGTGAGGCCACGATTACCAACAGTCAAGCGTCCATTTACATATCAAGAGGCGATTGTCGAGCAAGGGTATAATATAAGGTGGGAGTGGGTCACGAAGGAGATGGATGCTTCTTTGCAAGCGTTCGGAGCGCCGGGTGGTTGTGAGGCACGCGCTTATGACTTAGGCCAGTTAATAAAGTTGTTGAAACAGGATATTCTTGCGCTGGGTGGTTCGGTCGCTCTACCGTAATTCTATCTTGTAAATAAGAGTGATAGGGATGTTGAGTTTCCCCCGGAACTCTTCGTCTCTATTATCCACGCGCTCGTCATTGGCGAGTATGAGGGTCTTGCGACGCTGTATCACTTGCATACCCATATAATGGCCCAGAGTCCCGTACTCTGGGTCTTTATGTTTGCTGATAAGTTCCTCGGCAGAACCATCTTCAGTGGGGTCGGCAGATGGGTCGGGCCAATAAACTTTCACCCAATCTCCAACAGCCAACTTCTTTAGCTGACGCTCAATCTTAGTCGTTGCGGAGCGTTTTGTAGGCGATGTTTTCTTCCTGCTGTTTGCCATTGTCTTCCATTTCGTCAAGGATTAAAACACCCATCAACGCATACACGCCTAAATCAATAAACGCGTCACGCACAGACTCATTTACCAAGTTACCATTCCTGAAATAGTTTTCGATCCGCTCTATCTTATCCTGCATACGAATGAACGTCCCGGTGATTGGGGGCAGGTTTAATCGCTCGCAACCCTTTAAATTTTTCAGCGGGTCTTCGGCTGTTGCGTAGTCGGTATTCTTTTGGTCATGCAGATTGCCAATCTCTTTTAATATTTCGTTGAACTTCGGATTTCTCATTTACGCACACCCACCCATTCTTTAGAAGATTTTTCGTTGCTATGTTCGGCGAAGACAGGCATAGAAATAGTAATTCCCTTTTCCGTCGTCAGAAATAGCGCCTGTTGAGGTTTCTCAAATGGCAGGTTTTTTTGATAAGCGTACTCATCATACCCCTTTAGGCTCCCGTTGACTATAATTTTGGACATCTGGATCAGCTGGTGCCAGTGTCCCATTATCATCGTGTCGTATTCCATGTCGATCTGGTTGTTACGCGCCCTTTTCCTGTAGTCACCCCGGATAATAGGACCAAGAGGCCCAATAACGCCGTCACCACCAAAGAACTGATCCCCATGCGTGAGCAAGAACCGGTGGTCGTAAATACGGTATAAAGCATCGGAACTGTCTGATATATAAAAGGTTACACGTTTATCTTTGTCGTAGTGACGCTCCAACAGTCGGTACAACATCCAGTCAAAGTTCGTAAATACGCGATACTTGTTGCGTGGCTTGCGGGTTCTGCGTCCATGATTACCTACGACGCACGGCAGGAAGATATTATTAAATTTCTCTAACAGCGCATCTAAACACCAGATCATAACATCCAGCATCTGGACAACAGCCATCAGAATAGGAGTCTCGTTTGTTTCTGTGATTTCTTCATGCAGATCATCGCCAGAAAACATATCGCCCCCCAGCGCCAGAACAATTCCGGGGTACTTGGGGTTGACTACATGGTTAAAAAGCAAATCTACGGCACTTGAGACAGTCGTTCTTGCGCGTTTCTTGCAAATTTTTATGTTATAGGCGTTATCAGCGCCACCGACCTGTTCAGGGACAACTATTTCAGAAAAATGCCAATCAGAGAAAAACAACGTCGGGACGCCGGGAAGAGTGTTCTTTTTGGGTGGTGCTATGAGCCAGTCTGGGGGGCTTGGGCTTAGGTTGGTTAATTTGAGTATGGTCTTTTTTATAGTGACCGCATCAACCTGCTCAACTTCGATATTTCTGAGGTCCGTCTTCAGGTCGCGTACTTGGCGCCGTAACTGCGCCACTTCTGTCTCGGTAGGTTCGACGCTTGGCTTCAGCCCTTTCTTACGCCCGTTGTCATTCCGGTTGCGCAATGTTGTTTCGGGTATACCAGAGGCTTTGGAAGCCCTATAGGAAGTCCCATATAGATGAATAAGGTTAATCGCTTCCTGTAGGTCTTTCTCAGAGTCAGTTGCCATAGGCTCTCCCCGCTGATGAAAATTTTTATAGTACCCTTTTCGGGCTAATAATTCAATTGGTTAAAGGATAGCCTAAAAAAAACCAAAAAAAGAAAATAAATAAAATAATAGTATCTTTTGGAAACTATTGGTGCTATATTGCATTTTGTTTTTATCTTTAATTTTACGAGGAGATTTATCATGAGTAAAACGATTGCCGAGTTAAAAACAGAAACCGAGGCAGAAATTTCAGCATTACAAGTTAAGTTGTCGGTGCTAAACCAGCTTGATGAGCCGACCGCGCCACAGAAAAGAGGCTCATGCAAAAAGAGAGCCGTGGCTACGCCATCTAGACGCGCTGGTGGCAAGGGTAACTATGGTGAGGCGCGTCTGCAACTGCGCGACGAGTACCAGATAGGGTCCATCAAGCAAGCGGTCAGTCTTGCCGTTAAACAGGCAAATTTTGCCGGGCCATTTAGGGCGCGTGACGTTGCAAACCGGATTGTGAACTACAAAGGCTTGCGAACCGTAAGTCGGGTACACGCCAGCATTGCCTCTGCATTGGAAAACTTACGCAAAGACAAAGTGGTGATTAAAACAGGTTCTGGAACATTTGTGGCGGGGAAACACGCGGAATAGGAGAATTATGAAAATTGCTATTATTGGTTTGGGCGACACCAAAAAAGATGCCCCGTATGATGACCCGGAATGGGTTAAATATGGATTGCCGTGGGATGATAAGTGGGAGTCATACCAGCGACTGTTTGAAATGCACTCCGACCATGTCGTAAATATTTCACTGGCGATGTTCCATGATGAATATTGGGATGGTGAAAAGATCAAGGTGATATCGCATAGACCACAAGAATATGGCGAGATCCTCCAGAGCATTACGAAAAACCCGGAACAAAAGCTGTATATGCACGAAGAGTACATGAAGGGGGTCACACCATACCCCTTCAAACCAATCAATGCTGACATTGGACACGACTATTACATTTCATCTGTGTCCTATATGTTGGCGATGGCTATTCACGAAATATCAGTTCGTCTGGGCAATGCAGACGAGGAACATGAAATTGGCATCTGGGGAGTGGATATTTGTGTGGATGGTGAGTGGGTTTATCAACGCGCCAACAACGAGTTTTTCATCGGGCTGGCACAGGGGCGTGGCATTAAAGTGACCTTACCGGCAGGGTCGATGCTGATGAAGTTTGTCCCTATGCCAGTCCGCTTCGGCGCTGTTGAAATAGTCTACCATGAGCGTTATGGAATCTTAGGGCCAGAAGAACAACACTTCAAAAGAATTGAAAGTCCTGAAGAACGCTGAAATGGATTCTTATGATGCCGACGAAGATGATATGTATTGGGTTGACCCGCGATGTTGCGGTCGCCTGTTTATTATTTATATTAAAGACGCAAGCTGGGCTGCTGGGCACTTGAGAGTTATGTGTTGCCCATTTTGTGGCGAGGAATTTGGACCGAGTCTTGACATACCAGACTCAAAGATCAATTAACACAGTGTAAAAAAGGGGTCGGGGGGTTATCTCCCGGCCCCGACTTATTTGGAAGGGGGGATTATGTTCCCATGCAAAATTTATGATGGTAATGGCAAGCTCAAAAAAACAGTAAAGGGCGAGGAGTTGCACAAGGCATTTTGGTCAACGCTCGCTCTCAAGGAAACAAAGAAACACCTTGTTAAGAACGGTGAGAAGGCAACCTGTAAGCTCTGCAAAAAAGAGTACATACGCAAAACAGGTGGCACCCGGTATTGCAACGACCCGTGTGAATCTATCTACAAGCCTAAAGAGATATCCCACTAGAATGAACAAAGACCAGATGGTCAAAAAGATGTGGCGCCGGTGTTCCTGCACCGCGCCTGAATGTGCCAGAGCAATTGACGCTATTGGCGACTTCATAATTGAAGAGTTGGCATCCAGCGGAAAAAAAGTTATGATAAACGGGTTTGGTAAGTTTTTCATAATGACATGGAAGGGGAAGCAGTATCCAAGATTCACCCCTTCCAAAACATGGATGCGACGATTCAATGAAAAAACCAAGAAAACGGGGAAGACCAGAAGGAAGCAAAAATAAACGTAAAGTTTACCAGCCTAATGACCAGATGCGCGACATGGTTGCAGTTATGCTCGCCGGTGGAATCCAACAACAGACAATTTATGTAGGACTTGGTTTGACAAAGAGCGTATTTGAACGCGCTTTCAAAACCGAGATAGCGCACGGGTGCGACCACGCCAACAGTAAAGTCGTGGGTAAAGCCTTCGAGAAGTGCATGGAAGGCAATGTCCCGATGCTCCAATTCTGGTTAAGCCGACGCGCTGGCTGGAAAGAGACAACAGTCAGCGAGGTGACTGGTAATCAGACTGTTGATATGACTACGACATCCATGACGGACAAGATGCAGAGGTTTGCCAAGCTGATAACCACATTCAAGACAGCTAAAGACGCTCAAAAGTCTGAAAATAAGATTCGCAAAATAGCTGAAATGAAAGACCAAGCGGAGACTGGATAATGGGAGCAATATTTAGAAGGACCACGCTAGAGAGTAATCGCGAAGCTATAGCGCCAGTCGCAACAGCCCCGGCGGTTGCCAAAACAGCGCAACAGTCACAAGCCACATCTGGCACACCACAATCTTCATTGAGGCTCGGATAATTATGCCAGCATCAGCATCTCTGAAATTCCTAGCAGAAAAGAACTTCCCAACTTCTACTGCGATTTCCGGCGGTACACCAGAACCGCCAGTTGTCCCATTATTGCAGCAAACACCGAAAACATCCGGCACTCCACAGCCATCGTTTATAAAGCAAAACAAAAGGAGCCTTGGTAAATCTGCCAGACCAAGAGCGAAGCAGGGGAATAGGGCCGCGCTATTAAGCGATAGTGACGAGCCGAGACTGGGATGACGGTAGCTATATTATTTGTGATTCTGAATATGACGACAATAAACAATCCGATCAAGGAGGCCCAGCATGACCGTAAGGAAGAATCCTAATAGAGATAAAACAGGTGACTTCGTGAGCGCGGGAGGATTCCGCTCTGTCGGCACTGGTGGTAGAGGCGGAGCCAAGGTTTTGAGTAAAGCGACTAAGAAGAAGCTGGAGAAGAAAGCGAAGAAGGTTGGGGATAAGAAAAAGAAAGAAGACGCCACGCCCCCATTTAAGAAGAAGACCGTACAACGACGACACGTAAAGAAGGAAAAATCCAAGGAGTTGAGAAAAGGAACGCCTTTAAATCAGCCTCTCAACCGAGCATTACTGCTGGACGCTACTGCGAAAGCTAAGAAGAAGGTCGCGCAGACGGCGTTAAGATTTGCTAGAGAGGACGAGTCTCCTAAGATTTACAAAGACGGGGTACTCTCCGTACCGAAGAAGTTTTTAAAAGCTGACAAAGATTTTGCAAAGGCTAAACAGAAAGCGGCGCGGCGCGTAGAAAAAATCAAAGACAAGCAGAAAAAAGTTGTTAAGAAGAAGAGGAAGAGGAAAGAACTGACAGAGGACGCCAAAAAGCGAAGGAACTAAATGGCAACTAAAAGGAAAACCAAGGCGAAGTTGGTTATACCGGTATGCAACTAATAGTAATTATGTGGATTATAACCCTCGGAACTCTCGATGGGCAAGACAAGGTTTACAACGGAACCATTGACGACTGTTTGCGCGACGCGTTAGCGTTTAACTCACAGCAAAAAGAAGCGTTCGCTGGCTGTTACATAACAACAAAGTCCAGCCCTTGGATTCCCGGCCAACCAAATAGGCGCTAATTAAGTATGTCAAAAGCACAGTCACTTGAGGAGCTGTACGATGGCCTCTCGCCAGATGAGCGTCAAGAAATTGACGCGATGATTGCAAAGGATTTTCAGGAAGCCCCGTGGCGACCATTGATAGATTTGGGAAACCCGGATAAGCCTACGCCACAACAACAGGCTTATGACAGTAAAGCGGATATCCTGTTTTATGGAGGGGCTGCTGGTGGTGGTAAGACCGGACTGCTAATAGGGCTTGCTCTCACGGCACACCACCAGTCAGTTATTTACCGGCGCGAAGTAAAGCAGCTTAATAAAATAGCTGAAGAGTTGATCCGGTTTAGAGGCACGCGCAAAGGATGGAATGGTCAGGAAAAACGATTAAAGATGGACGGCGGACGGGAAGTGATGTTCGGCGGTATGCAACACCCCGGCGATGAAGAGTCTTATCAGGGTATGCCGTTTGACCTGATAGCATGGGATGAAATTAACCAGTTTTTAGAGAGTCAGTTTAGGTATCTCCTCACATGGAACAGAACCGGAGCCGGAGCCGACCCCAATCAGCGTTGCCGGATAGTCTGTACCTCTAACCCGCCTCGATCCTCAGAAGGGGATTGGATTATTTCGTTCTGGGGTCCGTGGCTCGACCCAGAGCATCCAAATCCCGCCCTCCCCGGCGAACTTAGATGGTATATCTCTGATGAAGACGGGAATGACACGGAGGTGCCAAATGGTGACCCGATACCTGACCCAGAATTTCCTGACAACCCAAAGAAAGCCACGCAACCGCGTAGTCGCTCTTTTATCCCGTCGTCAGTTGATGACAACCCATATCTAGCTGGAACAAATTATAAGTCAAGCCTTCAGGCATTACCCGAACCACTTAGAAGTCAAATGCTTATGGGTGACTTTACGACCGGGCGCGAAGATGACGCTTGGCAGGTTATTCCTTCAGCATGGGTGGATATTGCTCAAGCTCGCTGGACTGAGAACCCGCCACCAGCCACGAAGATGTCGGCACTCGGAGTTGACCCCGCACGCGGGGGTAAAGATAAGACTGTCCTGACGCCACGTTATGGCAACTGGTTTGGCGAGCAGATCCTAAAAAAAGGCATAGAAACTCCAGAGGGTTCTGATGTAGCCGCGCTATGTATGGCAACAGTCAGGGATGGTGCCCCAATTTTTCTGGATATTATAGGTGGGGCCGGGACAGCCCCATACGAACACCTAAAGGCTAATAATGTCAATGTGATAGGAGTGGTAGGTAGTAAAACAAGTTCTGGACATGATAGTTCCGGGCGTCTATCATTTATCAATCAACGCGCCGAGAATTGGTGGCGGTTGCGTGAGGCGCTTGACCCGGAGAGCGGGGAGAACATAGCTCTGCCACCGGATCGCGAATTAAAGACTGATCTGTGTGCGCCACGCTGGAAACTTACTTCAAGAGGGATTCAAATTGAAGGTAAATCGGGTGGCAAAACGGACGCTACGGGTGGTACGGGTGACGGGTGGGGCAACATCATCCGTCGGCTCGGACGGTCGCCGGACAAAGGAGACAGTGTCGTATACGCTTGGAAAGAGGGGCTTCGAGTTAGCCCCGGAAGCGGTCACAGCCGACCCGGTCGCGCCAATCGAAAATATAACCCCCATCAATGGAGAGGCAGATGATCCCAACAGAAGAGGAAAAAAAGAACGGTTGGACGGAGAAGACGCTGACCTTATATCTAAAAGAAAGAGAAAAAGCTCACTTCCAAAACACATTTGAGTCAGGCAAGCCTGAACCGCGACCAGAGAAACAAAATAATCAATATAGCCCACACCGGTGGAGATAGGATTTGACTGTTGTAATTGACTGTTTGTATGGTGTAAGCTCATCAAGGGATTATAACTTACAGCCATAATGGGAGACTATACGATGGGAGGTTCACCGTCAATACCAAAACCAGCGCCAATAATTATACAGGCACCGATGCCACCACCAGTACCAGTACAGAGGGCGGAAGTAGCTACGCCTGATCCGGAGCAAGATAGCGCTATAGCCAAACAAAATAAGAAAAGAAAAAGCCGGAGCGCGACTGTTCTAACTGGCGGACAAGGCGTGTCTAATCCGTTGGGAGCAGATGAAAGTCTAGCGCGACCGACAGTAACCAAATTAGGTTAAACATTCATGCCCTCTGATGAGCGTGCGGTAGAAATAATTAAGTTACGCGATGAGCTTGAGAAGAACAAAGGATCGTTCCTGCCACATTGGGAAGACCTTGCTCGTATCATGTTGCCTCGTCGCGCAGGATTTACGCAAGCTGTAATCCCCGGAGAAAGCCGTACCGAAGAAATCTTCGACGGCACACCTATGCAATCAGCTCGTAGCCTTGGTCATCACATGGGCTTTTGGTTACGCCCGGAAAGCTCAGAGTGGTATTTCATTAAAGCTGATGATGACTTCCTCAACGGTGTAGAGTCTGTTGATATTTGGTTGGACAATGCCAAGCAGACACTGGACCAAGCGCTAACCAACCCTAAAGCACGTTTCCGCCAATCAACAGGAGAAATGGATCTTGACCTCGTAGTTTTTGGTACTGGTATCATGTTCATTGGTGAGGGTAAAAACCTCAACCACCTTATTTTTCAGTCCTTGCATCTAAAGGACTCCGTACTCGTCTACGACGAAGACGGCAACATAGAGGGGGTGATCCATACTCGTAAGTGGACAGTCAGACAGGCGATTAATCGCTGGGGGCGTAAGATGAGCCAGAACGTCCAAGATTTGCACAAAAAAGGCAAGTTGGATGAGAAGGTTGATATAGCTCACGCTGTCATGCCAAGAAAAGATAAGAAGTTCGACAACCCGCGACTCGGTATTAATATGCCTGTCGCAGATTTTTGGATTGAATCTGAAGAGAAAAGCATTTTAGAAGAAGGGGGATTCCATGAGTTCCCGTTTGTGGCCCCGCGCTGGGATACAACTTCTGGCGAGGACTACGGGCGTTCCCCCGGTATGATAGCCTTGCCCGATTCCGCAACACTTCAGGCTATGGGTGAAACGATTTTAGTGTCGGGTCAAAGGGCCGCAGACCCGCCATTACTCGCACCAAACGATGGCGCTATCAACGAAATGAACACATTTCCGGGCGCCATATCATACTATGACGTAGATATAGCGCGTGAACTCGGCGGGAACCCAGTATTCCCATTGCAGTCTGGCGTAAATCTTCCTATCACCCGTGATATGCAGACTGACTCACGGGATCAGGTCATGAGGGCGTTTTTCAGGAATGTTCTAAACCTACCTATTGATGGTCCGCAGATGACAGCGACGGAAGTCATGCAACGCAAAGAAGAGTTCATCCGTGAGATTGGTCCTGTATTTGGCCGGTTTGAGACTGACTACACGGCGCCAATGATTCAGCGGTCGTTTAACATTATGTTGCGGGCGGGGGCTTTTGGGGAAATACCACCAGAACTTCAAGGGGCAAATATTCGGTTTGAATTTGAGTCACCGGTCAACAAAGTGAAGCAACAGATCAAAGCATCAGCGGCAAAACTGTGGGTTGCGGAACAGTTGCAATTGGCACAGGTTATGCCGGAAGCACTGGATCATATCAATGTAGATGGGCTGGCTCATGTTACGCATGAAGCTGATGGAGTGCCAAACGAAGTACGCAATCCAAAAGAATTAATTGAGGCGAAGCGCAAGCAACGGCAGAAGTCAATTGAGCAAGCGCAACAGATGGATCGACTTGAACGGGGAGCGAATGTTGCAGAAACCTTTGCAAACACGGCAGATAAGGCTGGCATGACAGAACAGCTAAAGCAAAGGGTCGCAACACAGCAATAAATTCATGATAGAGTTTGACGACGACACATCAGCATTTGAAGAACTGTTGTCTGATTTGACAACAGCCTACAAGGGTGACGCTAAAGATGTAGACCGCTACCGAGATTTTCAGGTAGCTTTTGGCAGTCCTGCGGGCAAGCGTGTTCTCCATGAGATATTTACATGGGGGCATATCTTTGAGCCGTCTGTGCTGAGAGGCACGATTGACCCATATAGGACGCATCTTCACGAAGGTCATCGAGAAATGGCGCTGAAGCTAAAGCGCGTAATGATGACTGTTCCACCAGAACCGCAACCAAAACCAAAGGTAACTCGCAAGGAACCAAGGAGACAAAAGAATGACTGAAGAAACGGCCACAGACGAAACAGCAACAGACACCGCTGGGGAATCAACAGAAACCACGGAAACCACGGCGCCCGCCGAGACTACACCAAAGTCATCTGATTTTAATTGGCGTGATGACATTGAGGACGCAGACGTTATGAAACAAGCGGAGCGCTATGACACAGCTGAAAAAGCCGTTCAGGCGACTCTCGATTTGCGTAAAAAATTATCCAAAGCTGTTGTAATTCCAACAAGGGACTCGGATGATGTTGAAATTTCTACGTTTAGGAAAAATATGGGGATTCCAGAAAACGCTGATGAATACCAGTTTGAAAATTTGGTGATCGACGAGAATACGCCAGAGGTACTGAAAGAGTCTCTTTCCAAGTGGCAACAGTTGTTTCATGAAGAAAATATCCCGGCAAAGTCGGCACAACGCATGGAAGCTATGTTCCGGGCAGAGCAGATGGCTCAAATAGATGCCGACAAGGCGCTGGATGTTGAGTTCGCCCAGCAAACAGAGGCGAAGTTGCGCGAACAGTGGGGCGCTGAGTACGATAAAAATAAAGAATACGCCAGTCGCGCAGCCACCGATCTTATGGGTGGTGATTTTGATTCGGCAAAACAGATAGAGCTTAAAGATGGTCGATTCATGATGGATCATCCGATCATGGTGAAAATGTTGGCGCAGATGGGCAGGGAAATGGGAGAGGGCAGAATTGGTAGCGTCCTCACAGATTCAGAGGCCAGTACCCTGCAAGAAAAAGCCAATGAATACCGAGAAAAACGTATGCAAGCCTTGGAGAACAAAAGACATGACGAAGCCCGCAAATGGGACGCTAAAGAACGCGAGGCTCTGGCTCGACTAGAAGGCTAGTAAAATAAAAGACTTGCATTGATATATAAGTTTGTTGTATATGTGAAATAACAAGGGTGGCTCCCTATGTTAATGAAACAGTTTTCGTTAACATAGCCCCGCCCGTCAAATTCGATACCCGACGACCCAGAGTTTACGGTCGTGGCCCCGGCAACGGCTCCCCACAAAGTAGACAATGGCTTCCCAGAGGGCATGGATATTAACTTTTCTTTGCTAATCTTGGAGGCTTAAAATGTCTACATCTATTACAGCTGCGTTTATTACACAGTATGAACGCGATGTTCACGACGTTTTCCAGCGACAGGGATCGATTCTCAAACCGACTGTTCGTTTTAAAGACGGCGTAAATGGCTCAACCGCAGTTTTCCAGAAGATCGCCAAAGGCGCGGCTACCACTAAAGCTCGCCACGGTACGATCACTCCGATGAATCAGACCCATACTTCGCATACCGCTACGTTGGCGGATTTCTATGCTGGTGACTGGGTTGATAAACTCGACGAAGCTAAAATCAACATTGAGGAGCGTATGGCTATCGCACGCGGTGGCGCTTATGCTCTGGGACGTAAAGTTGATGACCAGATTCTTACCTGTCTGGACAGCACCACTCAAACGTCCGTAACTATTGCAATCACCAGTCAGGCCGTTATTCGTAATGGCTTCCTGAATATGGTAGGTGATCTGATCCGCCTCGACTCTTATGAGCCGGGCGCAATGTACGGTTGTCTTTCCCCTGTATCTTGGGAAATGCTTTCTACTGTACCTGAGTTTGCAAGCGCAGACTTCGTAACTGCCGATGGCCGACCGTTTGTAGACGGCGCAGCTGTTGGAATGTTTAAGAAATGGGCTAATGTTATGTGGACTGTTCACTCTGGCGTTCCAAACGTCGGGACCGCAACATCCAAAATTTTCGTATATAACAAAAATGCTATCGGCTACGCTGCTGGCGCACATCCGGGCAACCTTGCGGGTCGTGGCGCAAATGAAGGCGGAGTAGGTGCTGATATTACTTGGCATGGTGATCGTGCCGCGCATTTTATCAACCACGCTATGTCTGGCGGTTGTGTCCTGATTGATGACACTGGTGTTATCGAGGGTAATATCAACGATACGGGTTCATTACCGGTAGCTTAACCTTGGAGATTCTTTGTTATGGCTTTTACGACAGCTAATCTAATTAACATCGGTAACTTTAATGGTTATAACTACTGGAGATATGACACGACCGACACCCACGCTACGCTTGACAGCGCCGGGTATTTTAACAACGAAGATGACGACCAGATCATGGGCGTCGGCGATATTATCGACGTTGTTGTGTGGTCAACAGCCGTAAGGTCTGGGACTATCAGCACTTATGGTCGCCATATTGTCAACGCTGTGTCTTCGGGCGCGGTTGATACTTCAGATGTAACCGTTGGTACAGTAGCCGATACTGACTAATAGGAGCGCCCTCTTCGCGGGGGGCGCCACTTTTTTGGGAGTATTCGCATGGCTTATGTAGCAGCAAATTTATATTTTCACGATGGCTACCCCGGACGGGGGGCTAGCTACACCTACAAGTCTGACACGGACACGCGAGCCACGGTCATGACTGCGGGTTACTTTAATAACTCTGATGACGACCTGAATCTGACTGCTGATGACACTATCGTTGTCATTGGCGACCAAGGTGGGTACATCCTCCGCGTTGATTCTATCTCATCCGGCAGCGTTTCTACCGAAGTTAGTGGAACCCCTATATGGGTGAGTTGTAAGATCACGGACGTTTCTACCGGTGATTCTTCTTGGATGGTATCACCTTGTGACGGCATTATCAGCCGAATCAAGACGGTATTGTACGGAACAATCTCCGGTGCTGATGCGGCTGTTGGTCTTGAAATTGGTGGTACGGACGTAACGGGTGGGCAGGTAACAATCGCCTACTCTGGTTCTGCCGCTGGTGATGTTGATGAGAGTGCTGCTACCGCCGCTCACACAGTTAGCGAAGGTACGGCTATCGAAGTAGACACCGATGGTGCTTCTACGGGTACAGTCGAAGTTGGCGTTTTCGTCGAGATTTTACCTGTTTAATTTTACCGGTAGTGGGGGGCGAAAGCCCTCCACCACTTTCCCTTCCTGTATTCTCCTATTGCCAACAGTCACAGAAGGTGGTCTAATGACCATTAGTTTGCCCGGCTTAATAATAACTTTAGGAGATTCCCATGTACGATACCGGCACCAGTGATACCAACGCAAAAATACAAAATTTCAGCAATGCAGTAGATGGTCAATTTGGCCGAGTGTGGAATTACCAGTGTAAGGACCACGCTGTTGATATTTGTTTTTCTCCGGGCTTTTTTGCTTCTATGCGCAGTAATCTTATGTTCGGTGATGTCATCAGGCTTGTCCGTGTTATAAGGGGAAGGGCCGTCGCGTATTGTGAGGGGATGGTTTGTGAGGTCAATGATAAAGATGTGGATTTCCGCATGATTTCCCAATCTGTACTTTATTTCAGTGAGCGCGATGATTTTAATGAAGTCATAGAGCCTATTGAGAAGACTGAGCCACCAGCGTATATTAAGGGCGAGGGTAAGATGGCCTACAATGTAGGCAAGGGTAAATTTGATATCAAAGTCAAAGGTAAGGTAGTCGCGGAAGCTGATAACAAAGACACAGCTGAACGTATCATCAGGGGCGACCTGCCTATTGTTAATGTGGTTGACCGTAAAGTGGTGAAAAAAGCAAATGCCAAGTGATACAGATATTGCGAACCGATCATTAAGGATAGTTGGCGGAAGCCGGGTAACATCGTTGACGCAGGGTACTAAAAATGCCAATGCAGTCAACGACATATATGCAGATTTGCGTGACGAGATGCTGGATTACCCTTGGAACTTCGCGACCAAGCGTGTCAAGCTCGCACGGTCCGCGACAACCCCAACATTTGGGTTTGATTACGCTTACACGTTGCCCAGTGACTGGATTCGCACTGTATCAGTACATGACAACGTAGATGGGGCTGGCACGGTTTTATATCGCGAGGAACAGAACGCAACTCAAAACGCTTTAGTGACTGACGTTGAGAATGTGTATTTGAGATATGTTGCCCGCGTGGAAGACCCTAATCTGTGGTCTGTCGCATTTAGAAGCGCCTTTATTAACGCACTTGCGTGTGAACTGGCGATACCGATAGCTGGCTCCAAGGCACTATTTGAGCAACTGCGAGATAAATCGAAAAAGACTCTAAGTAAAGCAAAATCAAGCGACTCTATCCAGTCTTTCCCAGAAAGACGCCCGACGGGGTCTTGGGTGAGTATCCGCAATATTACATCGTACAGTGACCATTATCATTACTGATGCCAAGATTTCATGATCTTAATGCTAGTTTTAACACCGGCGAATTATCCCCGCGACTGTCCGCTCGCTTAGACTTCACAAAATACAAAAGTGGCGTAGAGACAATGGAAAACTTGCTTGCCTTGCCTGAAGGTGGGGCAATGCGACGTTCCGGTAGTCGTTATGTCGCGACCACTAAGAACGGGGCTACAGAACAGGCACGCCTTAAAAAGTTTGAGTTTTCCACAACTCAAGCATATATCATCGAAGCTGGCAAAGAATATATGCGGTTCTACCGCAATCAAGGGCAGATTACGATTCCCAACACAGATGCAGCTGTCACGAACGGTGCTTTTGGCTCTAATATTTCGGGGTGGACTGACAGTTCAAATGGCACCGGTGCAATCGCGCATGACGCTACGAATCTTGATATGGAGTTGCAAGCTGCGGGTTCTGGTAACGAGGCCATAGCCGAACAGTCAATATCTGTCACAACAACCAGCGTTGAACACGTTATTAAGTTTAGGGTGCTAGGGGTAGCTGGCGATGCAGTAACAGTCAGAGTGGGGTCTGCTTCAGGCGGGTCACAATTTCTTGCAGATTTTTCAGCGAAGGTTGGTTGGCACGCAATATCGTTTACCCCAACAGCTTCCCCGATGTATCTCCAGTTTGAGAATGGGTTAAACAAAACTCTTAGCATTGACGATGTCAGCTTAATAGACAATGCTCCTGTAGAAGTTGGCACGCCATACGCGGAAGCCGATCTATTCCAAGTGGAAGGGCCACAGTCGGCTGACATCTTATATCAGTTTCACGCATCTTATGCCCCACACAAATTAGAGCGTCGCGGTCACACTACTTGGTCTTTTGTTGAGGTTGGGTGGATTGACGGACCATATTTTGACTTAAACACAGAATCTACAACGATGACACCGGCTGCCGCTTCTGGTTTGGGTATAAACGTAACAGCGTCTGCCGTGACAGGGATTAATGATGGTAACGGCTTTGTTTCTACGGATGTTGGGCGCTTAATTAGAATTGACAACCCAGCTTCAGGTATTGAGTGGGGTTATGGGGTGATTTCCTCTGTGACCTCTACGACTGTTGCGGTTGTTGATATTAAGCGCGACTTTGCCACTACCAATGCTGATACGCGCTGGAAGTTGGGGGCATGGTCAGAAACTACCGGGCGCCCCAGCGCTTCGTCATTTTTTGAGGGACGCTTATGGATGGGGAATACCACCGACCAGCCAACCACATTTTGGGCCTCACAGTCTGACGACTTTGAAAATATGACGCCGGATAGCGACCCTACAAACGAGCCGGATACCACTTTTGACGGAACGGTGGAAGACGATGATTCTCTGAACTTTACACTGTCTGCTGATAACGTCAATGCTATCAGGTGGCTGTCAGCCGGTGAAGATGCCTTGGCAATAGGGACTGCTGGTGGTGAATGGATACCAACTTCTGATGGTGTTGTAATCACGCCATCTGATCTGACTGTTCGCAGACAAACAACTCATGGTTCGGCGCAGATTCAGCCGACCCGTATTGACCGTATTGTTTTATTTGTTCAAAAAGCTAAACGTAAGATTCTTGAGTTTGGTCTGGAAGCGGTGTCGTTGAGATATGAGGCTTTCGATATGACTCGCCTTGCTCAGCATATTACAGTTGGTGGTATCACGGAAATAGCATACGCAGAAGAACCGGATTCTATCGTTTGGGCTGTCAGAAATGACGGCCAGTTATTGTCTATGACATTCAGGCGCCAAGAGGATGTTGTCGGCTGGGCGCGTCATATTTTTGGCGGTAATTTTGGGGGGAACGACCCCGTAGCGGAAAGCGTTGACACAGTACCCGGAAACAACGGAGCTGGGCAAATTCAAAATTCTGAAGACAGAGATGAGGTCTGGGTTATCGTTAAGCGCACAATTAATAGCGCAACTGTGAGATATGTTGAGTTCTTGGAGCGTGACTTTGAAACGGGTGACGATCTGGACGACGCATATTATTCTGATTCTATGATTACCTATGATTCTACGTCGGCGACAGCATTATCTGGGTTGGATCATCTAGAAGGTGAGGAATTAACCATACTGGCTGACGGGGCAAAAGTGGCTAGTAAAACAGTGAGTTCCGGTTCTATCACGCTGGAGACAGCGGCATCAACTGTGCAGATGGGGTTGCCGTACACCCATGTTCTAAAAACACTAAAAGTTGCTGCCGGGAACCCTCAAGGGACGCCTCTTGGTCGCAAGAAACGATTGCTTGGCGTAACCTTGGCTATGCTCAACAGCCAGACATTCAGCCTCGGAACATCGTCATCTAACACGATTGATTATGACCATCGAGAGATTGGTGATCCAATGGATGCCCCAGCCCCAATATTTACTGGTGAAAAATTTGTGGAATTTGATGGTGACTGGGCTACGGACGAAAGAATGTATTTGACCAGCCCTGATCCTGTTCCGTTTACATTATTGGCCTTGGCCCCAGAATATAACTTGAACCCAAGTATATAGAAATTGAATGTTTACATAACTTGGCATATACTTTTCGAGGTAGTTTGTGAAAGTCGACGGCTGGCAAAAGAAATTAGAAGGCTTTTTGTGGAGTCGAGAACACTCTCCTTTTGAATGGGGAACCAACGACTGTTGTATCTTTGCCTGTGACGGCGTAGAAGTAATGACAGGTATTGACCCGGCGTGTTGGTTTCGTGGCAAGTATCATAATAGAAAACAAGCGTTTAGGAGTCTTCGCGAGTTTTCTGGGGGGAGCGTCAAAGAAATGGCGGATAAGATACAACGTAACTTCCGTTGGAAAACGATACCAAATGACAAAAGAGAGTTCGGCGATTTGGCATTAATCGTGATTGACAACATAGATGAGGAAGCCAGTCGTCTTTCAAATCAAGTAACACTTGGCATTGTATGCAGACAAGGATACATAGCAACGCCAAGCATAGAAGGGTTAGCGTTTAATCATAACCCACAAATTATAAGAGTCGCAAGAGTATGAAAATATTACCGTGGAACATAACAACTGGGTGCGAGAGATTGACACTCGGTTGCGATAATTGCCCCACCTACTGGGAATACCTAGAGGATGGGCGTGATTACCACCCGCACGCACATTCGGGCAGATTAAAGGAGCCACTAAATAACCTAGAGCCGTCTGTGTATGTAGTCTCGCCGGGGAGCGATTTGTTTCACGAAGCAATCCGGGCTGACTTTATCGAGGAGGTTGTTGATGTTATGACGCTTGCGAACTGGCATCATTTTGAGGTTATTGCGAAACGCGCCGAACGACTTGAGTCGGTTTCTAATAGGTATCTTACTTGGCCCGACAATGTCATGGTGGGCGTCGCAGTTGAAGAGGCGCAGTATAATTGGAGGATTGATTGTCTGCGTAATGTTGACTGTCGGCGCATCGTATCTTTTGGACCGATGACCGGGCCGATTGGAGAAGTGGATTTGACTGGCATAGAGATTGCCGGAGCAGTTGTAGAATATTGGGGGCCACAGCCGAGAGAAGTTGACCCGGCGTGGATAGAAGATATTAGCCGACAGTGCGAAGAACAGGGTGTAATAGTCGGTGGAGAACATTGGTTATGTAAGGAGACTTTTTAATGGCTGGCGCAGGTTTATCAACAGTTATAGTAACAACAACTGGGATGAGTGCGGCGGCTGCTACTATTACGGCTGGCGCTATAACAGGTGCTGCTGTTGGAGCTGTTAGCTCAGCCATCCAAGGTGGCGACGTTGGAATGGGCGCGTTGATCGGCGGTGTTGGTGGTGGTGTCGGAGGAGCTATAGCCGGGCCATCATCAGGGGCGTTATCGGCGCAAGCCGGGCAAGAAGCAGCAAACCAAGCAGCAAGCAATATAGGCACAGCATTTACAGGTGGTGGCGGTGCTGGTCTATCGGGTAGTGCTGCAATCCCGGGGGAAATTTCCTCGCAAATAGCAAGGGAAGGGGCGCAGCATTTCACGGGAACCGCTGTTGGTCCCGGTGTCAATACATTATTTAATACCGGAGCCAATATTGCCGGTCAGACCGGAGCAACATTCGGCCAGCAATTACTTGGTCAATCTGTTGGCGGTTTGATTTCTGCGGGTGGCAATCTAATGACAGCCAGTGGTCAACTAGCCGAAGGCCATGCGCGAGCCAGCGTTGCAGATTTTAGAGCCGCCGACTCACGGCAACTAGCTAATTTCGCAGCTGGGGCAACAGCTAGAGATTTGCAGGAATTTCAGAGATCCGGTAGCGCATTGTCAGGAACCCGTAGAGCTAGAGCGGCAGCTTCTGGCAAGCTCGGATCAACAGGCGCTCCATTACGCATAACGGACAATCTTACGCGAGAGATTGCGTTCCAGTCGGCACTGGTAGAAGAGGGGGGTTTTATCCAGCAGACATCGTTATTAAATTCAGCTTTATCATTTGAGGCTCAGAGAGACAGTTTGCTCTCTAGCAGTCGCTTACGCGCTGGC
>Ga0209128_1000811_pt1 | contig 22559 bp, 28 predicted proteins | sample ETNvirnome_6_100_FD_184072 | JGI IMG/M metagenome (GOLD analysis project Ga0209128, IMG submission 184072) | Marine viral communities from the Pacific Ocean - ETNP_6_100 (SPAdes) (version 2) | ecosystem: Environmental > Aquatic > Marine > Oceanic | place: Pacific Ocean | collected 2013-06-19 | reverse complement strand
GTGGGTAATTTATCGGATGTGATATTAGAAAAAAAAGTAAGGTTTAAATATAAGTACGTTGTTAATGAACAGTTACTGGGGATAGGATCTAAAACTAAAAAGGCAGTAGGCATGAGATCCGGTCAAACAAAGTTACTTGGTGATCTGTTAAAAAAGGATGTGTGATTATGTGGCCAGGCGGTGAAAAAATAAAGCGGACTCGAACCGATATACTGTTTTCAGAATATATAAGAGAGCGTGACGATTGGACCTGCCAAAGGTGTAGTAAGAAGTTCATCCAGGGTGTGGATTCCAGAGGTTTACATTGTGCTCACATGTGGTTTGGTCGAGCAAATATAAAAACCAGATGGGAACCACTGAACTGCATGGCTTTATGTGTAAGCTGCCATAACTACCTTGGCCAACATCCTGGTAAAACTGCTGAATTGCTTATGCAGCGTATGCCCGTTGAGGAGTTTGTATGGTTGCATGGCCAGTCGGACCTAACTAGAAAAATTAAGATCCCATTAGATAAAGAATTGGCTGCAAGAGAAAAGGTCAAACAACTATTGTATGATGTAAAAAAAGAGAGGGCGGAAGCAGATAATAAGAACCTGTTGTACAGTCCCAAGAAAAAGGTAGAAGATGGTTAGATATGAAATAATTGTACAGTATGCAACATCAACAACTACGGTAATGTATGAATTCTATTACTTCAGCTACTGGGGATGTTAATGGGACAAAACAGAGTGAATCGTAGTGATTATTTGATTAGATCTGTTTATCGAGATCTCATTAGGAAGCATGCTGCTGATAATAAAGATACTACAGTATTGCGTGATAGATTAACTGAGTTGGAAGAGGAAAAATGGGGAAATACAGTAGAAGGAGTCCCGACAGTGCGAAGAGTGCCTATAAAACCTTCATAGACATCGCTAATTGCCTCATATACGGCACATCTTTGTTGGTGCTGCTGATTGGTGTGGCTATAGCTGTTCCGCTGCTTATGCTGGGATCTTATATGTTTGACAAGTTCCATGGCAGATGATTATGATCTGATTAAAATTATTGCTAGATCCCAATGTGATTATCCGGATGGGATAGGCGAAAAGCGTAGCCTATTAAATATACGGTCTGTTGTGGGACGTAAGTATTTGTGGAAGTGCAGCAGATCTGAATTAAATAAGATTATTGAAATGTCCAGGAATGAATATATATGCTTAAAACAAAAAAGCCACAATTAAGTGGCCTTCCTGTTCTTCTGCGAGGTAGGAATAAGACTTATAGAACCTCTATCACCTGGATTCTGGCTCTCCCTGTTCAACTTGAAGACTGCGGATTATCAGTGGCCGACCCACATCAGTAAGATACTGACGTAGAATAGATCCTACCAGGCTTTGGTAACTCACCTTGAGTTCCTTGGCCACCTGGTGGATCCGGTCATGTTCCTGGTTACTGATTTGTATCTTAACAAGTTTATATTCTGTTACTGGCTTCGCCATTATTCTTCTTCGCTCCTTTCGCTCCTTTTGTATACCTTGTGCACCCAGGCCAACAAGGTTAGTGAAATGATATGAAACATCCTAATGCTTAATAGGGAATTTACACCATGGTCACCTAGCGGCTGGTAGTTAAGAATATCAAGAAGGTTCATCATTTGATTTCTCCTCATTGTTTATTTCGATTACGTTATCTTCAAACCGGTCCCTGAACTGCTGGACCTTCTGAACGTATAGCTTATCACCGTTCCGCTTACCTACACGAATGGATGTGCTAAACATTCTTCTCATAAGATCAATCTCATCCTGACTTAATTTCATGCACTTCTTCTCCTTATCTTATCTTGTTAGGTATTCAATAAATTGTTTGAAATCATATATTGCCCATTGATAATATACCCAGGCGAAATAAGACATTGCCAACGACTTGCCTACTTCTAGCCACCGGACATCTTCTATAATATCAAAGGCCTGGATTTCTTCGTCCAGGCCTTCAACTTCACTTCGCTTTTTGACGGACATTACTTCAGCCGCTTAACGGCTTCGTATGCCTTAACCTGATCCACATGCTTGACATAGATCTTTTTGAGCATTGTGGTATCACTGTGACCCATGATCAGTGCAACGTCATCTAGACTTAATCCTGATTCTAGAAGGTTGGTAGCACAGGTGTGTCTGATTGCTGCAATCACACTATAGATCCCCTGGCTGGCGAGTGCTGCCTTGAATCTCTTGTTCGATTTGTCCCTGGCACTCTTGCTAGGATATATCCCAAAACAATCATCACCATAAGTTGAGATAGCCTTCTCAATATTGGGATGAACCGGGATCCTGGCCAGTCTGCCGTTCTTCGCTCTTTTCCCATTTATGTGTCTGCCGTTACCCTTGTTGTCAGCTTCGATGCTGGTGGGAGTTAAGGCACTTACATCTTTAGGGTTCAAAGCGGTGTACCGCAACCAGGTCCAGAAGATTTTATCTGAATCGTTAGCATCGTTGATTACTATATCAAATGCATCGTCAGGAATGTAATCCCATTCTACAACAGTTGCCGTACCAGGCTTCTGTGCATACTTAACAGGATTCTTCGTGACCAGGTCATTCGCAACTGCATAATTGAATAGCTGCGATACCGGTTTGAGGTAGTTGTTAATCGTGTTGGCTGCCTTGCCTAGTCCTTCCCGGCTGACGATGAAATCATCAACATTCTCTGTTGTAACTGAACTTATGAGAGTATCACCACCAACGAATTCAATAAAGAATCTATGGCATACGATTTCTCGTTTTATCCAGTCAGCTGATTTCCGGCTGCTTACCTTGGAAAGCCATTTGTCACGGCAATCACTATATGTTATTGTTGATGTGAGAGTATCACCATTTGTTTGATAACTGTCTGGTAGGTGATCGACCAGAACGAGTGCTAGTTTGGTCTTGTCAGATGGATCCAGTGTAGAAATGGAATCCACTAAACTAGCAAAATCAATACCACTGACTCGTTTGTCAACTTCATTACGCTCCCATTTGATAGCCTGTTCTAAAGCTAATTGCCTGGCTTTCCTAGGACCATAAACTGAAATCCGAATCTTGGTACTGACAGCGTTTTGAGATCCATCTGCTGTGCTGAAATTAGCCCAGTAAATGTCTCCCCTTTTATAAACACTAGCCATGATTTAGTCTCCTTATGTTGTTTAATTGATTCATAATCTACAATAAAGGTATACAAGTATAACTTTAAAAGCAAGGGAAAGTTTCATAAATGATTTTCTTCGATTGTGTTTGCTGAAGATAAATCGGTCATATTATAATGTAGTGTGAATAAAGTAAAAATTAGTTTAATCAGCCACGCTGGCAATCCCCAGGAATCGGGATCATGCTGCCGGATCCTGGATCATGCTGCCGGATCCTGGATCATTGTCAATGAACATTAAGGACCACTAATTAAGGGGTCTTATTGTGGAAAGCAGTATCATTGGCTCATTAGGCGTGTGGTCACCGGGAGAACCCTATTGCAATTGGCAAAATGTAGTTGGAACGTAGTAGTGGTATGAAGAAGAACGGCAAGATGAAGCGTAAGGGTGGCAACCCCAACTGGGTGCCAGGTGTAAGCGGTAACCCTGGTGGCCGTAAGCCTAGTCACTTTGGCAAGTACTTGAGGGAGCACCCATCTGTGCCTCTAGTGATAGAGAAGATATTGGCTGCTGCACTAGATGATAATGATCCAAGACAGAAGGATGCCTGGAAAATAGTGGCCAACAAGATAGCACCTGACCTGAAAGCACAGGAAATAAAGACTGATGTGCAGAACCATATAGGGGTAATAATGATGCCTGGCAAGGTGCCTATAGATCTGACAGACCTGGAGGTGCTGCCAGGTGATGATAATGACCAGGCGAGGACCCCCCCCACCCCCACCCATGTTCCCCTATATAGCGAGGGTGGGGTAAGAGACAGCCAGTCAAATTACTCATCCCCAGCAGAAGTCGTCCAGGAAAAAGACCCCCCCCCACCTTCGGAAGTAGGAGTCCCGGATTAGGATTATGGTACCAGAATGAAATATATAACAAAGCAACAGGGAAACCTTAAAATCCCTTATATCAGAGGAATTGAACTATTGAACTTTCACCCTCTCAAAGTTCAAAAGTTCAATGTTAGAGAGATTAGTAGAGTTTTACATGAATAATGGAAGAGCGTAAGTAATGGAACTCAACAAAATTTTTGCATTGATTGAACAATATGGTTTACCGTTAATTTTATTACTCGGAGCCATTTATGCACTATACAGATTTTTGGTGTTTAGTTTGTATGAGGTAAAGAATGAATTTGGTAAAAGACACGAAGACAACGCTAAGGCAATGACTGATTTGAAGGAGTCTATGGCAGAAATTAAATCAGACATTAAACTACTAGTAGAGTTTTTTAAGAGTAAACGGTAATGGAAGAGCGAGTCATATGGCAGCCCCATCCGGGTCCCCAGACTAAAGTATTAACCAGACAGGAGAGTGAGATCTTATTTGGTGGATCCAGGGGTGGTGGCAAGACTGAAGCGATGACTGTCTGGATGGTAGATCCGGAGTATATAAAGAGTCCTAGATACAGGGGTTTAGTAATCAGGCGTAATTACGATGATCTGAAGGACTGGATAGATCGTGCCAAGCATATGTACCGTTATATGGGAGTAAAGGTAACCGGTAATCCAGCCCAGTTTGAATTTCCATCTGGAGCCAAGATCTGGACCGGTCACTTGAGTAATGAAGATGCCTGGACAAAGTATCTTGGCCAGGAGTACCAGAAAATTGCAATTGAGGAGTTAACTCTAATCCCTAATGAGTTAGATTATTTAAGATTAATCTCATCAGCACGAAGTACAATTCCAGGGATCTCGTCCCAGGTATTTGCGACAACAAACCCCGGGGGTCCTGGCCATGGTTGGGTGAAGGCCAGGTTTGTAGATAGTGCCAAGAACAAAACACACTTTGACAAGAAAAGCAGAAAATCACGGATTTTTATACCCAGTAAGGTAACAGATAACCCTACTATTATGCGTGAAGATCCGGAGTATATTGAGAGTTTGAAGGCATTACCGGATGAATTAAGGCGTGCCTGGTTAGATGGAGATTGGGATGTATTCTCTGGACAGTTCTTTCAAAAGTGGCGGCATGACATTCATGTAGTAGAGCCTTTCGACATACCACATGAGTGGTACCGGTATAGATCTATTGACTATGGTTTTGCAGCACCATTTGCCTGTGGTTGGTGGGCTGTAGACTTTTTCGGGAATGTTTACTTATATCGTGAGCATTACGAAGCTGGCCAAGAGTTAAGTCACCACATAGATAGGATATTAGAATTAAGTGGTCAAGAAGAATATATGATGTCAGTAGGAGATCCTAGTATGTGGATCCGTAATCCACAGAACACAAATAGGAGCGATATAGTAGCACCAAGTAATATGAGCATTGCTGATATTTTAAATCGTGCTGGAGTCAATCTATTTAAAGCTAATAATGAAAGAGTTAATGGTTGGAACCTATGCCGTCAGTACATAGATCACTATGCAGAGCAGCCGCCAAAGTTAAAAGTATTTTCAACCTGTCCAAATTTCATAAGAACAATACCAACCCTAGTCCACGATGAGAAAAGGCCGGAGGATCTAAACACAAAGGGTGAGGACCACCATGCTGATCAAATGAGGTATTTTTTACATTATGTAGGATCTCCAACCAAGGTAGTACAGAAGCCATGGTTACAGAAGGAATTAGATAAATTATTATCAGAAGAAACGGATTATACAGGAGTCAGAGCATGATAATTAGACCTATAAATCTGCAATGGTTTAATCCAGAGACTGGAGAATGGGAAGAGAAAGAGATCCCAGCAATAGGTAATGTAATCCGAGAAATAGAACGTATAGAAGCATTGGGTGCCATATCTTTTGATTATAGACAGGCACTTATTACTATCGTTAATCAGGTAACGGAACAAAGTTTAAATGGAATTGAAATAGAGGCAAACTAATGGCAAAGAATAAAAAAGCAGAAGATGCATATAAACCAAGCCGTAAGCACGAAAAAGTAATAAAGAAGATCGAAGCTATGTTTGATATGTGTTTTCGAGCCAGGGAAAATACAACCAATGTTTGGCGTGAAGCTGAACGGTTATATATGGGTGATCACTGGACCAACATGAATATGCCAGCATTTAAGAACCAGGTTACGCTAGATCTTATTGCTAGTGCTATAGATACAATGGTCCCAATTCTTTCTAACCGACCACCCCGAATTGATATAATTGCTGTGGGTGGAGATGACACATCTACAAAAGCAGCAGAGATATTACAAAAGCAAGTAGATGAGTTATGGGTAATTAGGGACATGCAGAATCTGGTCCCGGATTGGTTATTAGATTACCTGGTATATGGTAATGGAATCTTAAAAGTTCATTTCCAGGATGATGATTTGCCAGATGCTGATGTTGTAGATCCCTATGCTTTCTTTGTGAATCCATCCGCAACAAAGCTGGAGAATGCAGAGTATGTTATTTATGCAGCACCAACTCCATTATGGGAGATCCGGGAAAAGTACGATGATGGTAAGTATGTAAAGTCAGAATCAAAGCTTGAAAAGTATGAAGCATTAAAGATCAATGATGCTCAAGTAGGTGGGGATGATGTTGTCCAGGTCACTGATACCACCGGTTCAGAAACAAACTATTATGAAAACTCTTCCAGGGCCATGGAGGATCTAGAAGAGAGAGCACTATTAATTGAGTGCTACGCCAGGGATTATACAAAGGAATATGTTGAAGCTGATGATCCAGAAGAAGAACCACAGGAGATAGATAAATATCCCGGATTAATTCGGCAGACAACTATTGCCAATGGTGTTTTATTATATGATGGTCCAACCAGGTATCCATTTTTAACTAAAGAGAATCATGTATCTAATCCATTCCCTTTTATAGCATTAAAGAATGGTGGATCAGCACACAGCTTTTGGGGTAAGCCAGAACCAAAAAGATTGAAGTCTCTAAACTTATCTTTAGATCGCTTGGCCAGTCAAATGATGGACAATACACACCTAATGGCCAACCCCATGTGGCTAGCTGATGAAACGACAGATGTTGTAGATCAAATAAATAACAAACCTGGTAGTGTAATCCGGAAACGTGGACCTGGTCAAGTGACCATGCTGCAACCAGCTGGTATGCCAGGTTATGTATTCAATTTTTATTCGCTGCTAGGAGATATGTTTGAAACCATTAGTGGGGTTAACAAGGCAACCCAGGGTAAAGCTGATGCTAATGTAACAAGTGGTGTCCAGGCACAGATCTATCGCCAGGCTTCCACTACCAAGATTGATTTCAAGGCAAGGTCTGTGGACCAAGCAATTCAAACTCTTGGCAGTATGTGGATAGCTATGATTGTAAATCTTGGAACAGAAGAACATTTAACAAGCGTTGAAACGGATAAGGGTATGGAAGAACGAAGATATATAGGTGCTATGCTCCAAGGGATGGACTTTGAAGTTAGAGCCAGATCTGGATCAATGTTACCGGAGAACAGAGAGTGGATTGAACAGAAAATCATGCAGCTTATGCAGATGGGTCTTGTTACGGATCCGATGTATATCCTGGAGAACATAGAACTACCAGGAAAAGAAAGACTTATGAGATCCTTAATGGACCAACAGCAACAGGATACAGGTAATGCTGAACCAATGGCAGCAGAAGAAATGGCAGCACTGGGGACCGATGAGGATGCGATTATGAGAAAGTTTGAGAAAGATCCATCATTAATGGATAGACTACCAGATAATATGAGATCAAGATCGTAAAAAAAGAAAATGATCAGATAAATTTGGATAGTATGTAAATATGGTGGATTTTGTCTACCAAATGAACAATGAAAAATTAACTTTTGTTGGAGGAAAACAACATGAGTGACAATATTGAAGGCGGGATCTATGGTGCTGAAGTTGAAGCAGACGTTGCAGCTTCGCTTGTGGTCGAAGAAGCAGAAGTAGCAGCAGAGCCTACAGAAGCCCCTAGTGAACCCAACGGTGAGGAAGCCACCGTAGAAGGCCAGACTCAAGAGATTGAGCAACTGACTGAACCTATAACAGAAAACCCACCAGTAGAAACCTCAATAGACGTGGATGGAAAAAGTTATTCGCTTGAGGATATCAGACTAGCAATAGATGATAGCCAGAACAGAAGCGATTGGCAGAGATCCAATACCCAAAAGGCACAACAACTTTCAGATGATCGGAAGGCTTTGACTGTAACCCAGGAAAAGTTTGATGCTCTAAAGAAGGATGATGACCTTATGGAGACTCTCAAGGATTACCTTGGTGAGGACCACGCTCTATTCCAGGAAACTGATGAGCCTAATGAAAATGCTCAAACACAGGACACAAAGGATCCAACAGATAGTCGGATCCAGGAGTTGGAAGATAAGCTAGAGATGCAAGAAGCCCAGCAAGCGGTTGAACATGACATCCAAGTATTGATCAAAAACCATCCAGAACTTGATGGCCAAGATAATGCTGTTAGAGAAGTTTTGAATACTGCGATTAATAAAGGGATGACAAATCTAGAAGATGCATTCGTGCTCACTTATCATAAGGCTGCTGTAGATAGTTCATTCTCAAAGGCGGTTAAGACGTTAAAGAAAGCCAGTGCCAGCAAGTCAATCCCCGAAGCATCCGTTAAACACAAAGGTTCTAAATCTTTGTCTAATGTGAAGCCGGGAAATTTTGACGAAGCAAGAGCACAGGCTTTAAAATACGACCTATATGAGTAAACTCAAACAAAGGAGTTAACAATGGCTTTAAATTATGACAATTTAAGTGCGTTAACGAAGGATAAGTATATTCCCCTTTTGGTCGATAATATTTTCGATTCCAATATTCTTACGCATCGCATGTTAAGAAAGTCGAAAGCAGCCGCCTCCGGAAACAAGGTGTTACAACCTCTTGAATATGGTAAGGCAGATGCTAAAGGCTTCTTTAGTGGATACGATGTCCTGGACACTAGTCCTACGGAAGTATTCACGGATGCGGAGTATCAATGGAAACAGGCTTATGCCACAATTAGTATTTCCGGTAAAGAGGAAATGCTCAATGATGGCCCGGAGCGTGTAATCGATTTATTGGAGGCCAAGGTCAAAAACGCAGAGAAATCTCTAAAGGATCTATTCGGTAGCACCCTGTACGGTTCAACTGATGATTCCGGTGATGAGTTCATCGGGTTACAACATATCATCGCAGAAGACCGTACACTTGGTGGAATTGATTCAAACACATACACTTGGTGGGATGCACAATCTGTTGCTAGTGGATCTGCTTCATATGCGAATATGGTAGATTCTGATCATGCTGATTTCATCCAAAAACAAATTCGTGAAATGTATGGTGGCTGTACGGTTGATAATGACAAGCCGTCCATCATCGTTACAACGCAAGTAGTTTTTGATGCCTACGAAGAATCCCTAACTGCTCAAAAGCGGTTTGGTGCTTCATCGAAGTCATTGGCCGATGCTGGTTTCACGAACTTACTTTATCGTGGTACCCCTGTGGTTGTGGATGATCATTGTCCGGATGGTTTGATGTTCTTCCTTAATGAGAAATATCTGGGTTTCCGTCATCATCGTAAACGAAATTTCGCTTTTGAGAAATTCGTTAAACCGGTCAATCAGGATGCATCCGTAGCCAAAATTATGTGGCTCGGTGCCCTGACTTGTTCCAACGCTTCTAGACAGGGTGTTATTACAGGCCTGTCTACTAACTATACCTAGGAGGTATTATTATGGCTACTAGTCAAACAGCAGCAGATAAGAAGAAAGTTGGGATGCTCGGTGAGCGTGATGCTGGGGGTTTTGTGTATACATCGATTGGTTCATGCGACTTCTATACAGGAGAAGGTGAACCCAATCATGCAGCACGAAAAGGCTCTATCTTTATCGATGTTGAAGGTGCAGAAGCGTACATATGTACGGTTGCATCAGGGACATGGGTATTGATTGGATCCCAATCATAAACTGACCTTCAAACAATCTTATTAACTAACGTTGGGTTGGCCTGGTCTGTGAGCCGGGTCGGCCCAACAATTAAAAAAAGGAGTCAGAAATGACAGGTAACGAAATGTTATCAACCCTAGGTTTGCGATTAGAAGATCCTTCAGAATCTTCATTCACGCAAGCTGCAAAGCTAGATGCTTTGAATATTGCACAGAAAAGTGTAGTGAACTTAATTCACAATGCATACTTGGGCGAATTACAAGTGATCGATGCAGATGTCCCGATGACGGACAACGCTGTCGATCTTTCTGTCAATGGTGATTTATCAGAAGAAGTAATGCGTAATGGAATCATTGCGGTCTATGATGCAACTGATGATGTATGGTGTACAATGATAGATCCAGGCGATCAGAAACGATTGGAAAATTCTTACCTTGCGGGTAGCCAGACTAATCCGGTTGCGTATGTTTTTTCCAATAAACTATTTGTTGATGGCCCTGGTGCTACAGATGATGTTGATGTGTGGTACTTACGGTCCCCAGCAGATATTGAAGCTGATGGTAATGAATGTTCATTAAATGTTGCACTGCATGAATCTGTTGTAGATATGGCTGAATCTCAGCTGTGGAAAATGGATGCAAAAAATGATCGTGCAACAGCGGCATACGCAAATGGCAAGGGACAAATTGATTCACTAAACGCAAGATATCCAACAGAAGCCCCAACAGGTATAGGTACTAAAGGAAGGGGTTAACCCGTGGTCTGGGAATCCCTTATCGATAGGACATTAACGTCCTTTGATGCTGGAACGCCTAGAGTTAAAGTCAGAAAGTACCTGGAAGAAGCCGAGGTAGATTTTGCTTTAGGAACAAAATGCTACGTTAAGGACTGGTCCTACATGCACAAGTCTGGCAGCATCTCTATTCCGCTGCCAAATGATTTTGTAGAAGTCGTTGGCCAAGTTGAATACGATACTGCTATATTAGATCATCGTAGAGATTTTAAAGTAAGTTCTCGCTTCAAAAAGAACAATCAGTTAAAAACCGGAACACCCCAATCTTATTATGTTAGGGGTGACAAAATGTTTATATATCCGGTTTCTGGTACTGGTCTTGTTACTTTCTCCTATGCTGCTATGCCAACACATCTAGATCCTCTTCTAGCGGATCCAGGATATGAATGGCTACGGTTCAAGGATCTAACCTATGAACAGTTTTATAGTGGCGATTCTATTGAGGGTTTTACCTCTGGTGCTACAGCGGAAGTGGTTGATGTAGTTAATGTTTACCAGGACCATGGATATTTGGTCTTAAAAAATTGGAACGAGACAGATTTCCAAGATGGTGAGCAAATATACAAAGCAAGTGAAGAGGAAGAGATGTGGAGCAACATATACGCTTCCTGGGAAGACTTGCTAGATGACTGGGCATCATTAGGTCTTGGTGGTGTTGCAAATGCCAGGGGTATTGAATATGATTATTCTGATCCTGGTGTTAGTCCAGTAATACCAGATGTGTATCATGGAGATCTAATTCATTACGCAAGATCAGCACTATACGCAGATCAGGGCGATGATCAAAGATCCCTACAGTCAAAAACAATATACGAAACCAATAAACAAGAAGCTGATATTCAGTTACCGATGAAAGGCTATAGTGGGCCAAACCAGATAATTGATACAATGTTTAGGTAAATAATGGCAATATTAAACATACCAGTATTTGATGGGGGGTTAGTAACACATGCAGATCCCGAAGACATCAAACATACATCCGCAACTACAAGCATCAACTTTGAGACTGATGTTCCAGGAAAGTTAATCAAACGCCAGGGCCGGGGTAATCCATCCACTCTTACTGCAAATCATGTTGGTCAAATAGTAAAATGGACCCATGAAGATCTGGACGATCCAATATGGGTTTATTTTGAAACTCAAAACCACACCATATCTAAATGTGATGGTGATTTCACCAATATTGACCAGATAAAAGATTTGTCTTCTGGGACACCCTCAACAGCAGTTGAAATAAGCAACTTTGGCCGTAAGTTAAGATTTGCTAACGGATTAGATCAGAAGGCTGGCATATATCAGCATATAGATCGTGAGTTTTTCTTTGGAGCACATGTTTTTAATGCCTTGCATTATGATAATGGAATGATGGAATTACCAGCCACCTGGGATATTGTAAGCATTGAAAAGTTAGAAGGGGGGTTTAAACAATCAGGCCACTACTATTATAAATTCTGTCCAGTATTTGATGGCACCCAGGAACCACCGATGCCGGAGGGATATAAATATTATGAAATGGGTGGTGATGACAAGATCTTAAAGGTTCGTTTTCACATGGATATAGGTGATGGAGATTTTAATCCCAGGATTACTTCCCTAAAGGTATATAGATCTTGGGCTGATACAGTTGTTGGAAATACTGAACCAGTATATTATCATGTTCATACAATTCCTATAAATACAAAATCAGACCATGATGATATCATTCAATCTGCAACAGTTAGGCCATTAGACGATCAATTCTGGTCAGATGATATCCCATCAGTAGAGCCGGACCATTGGGGTGAGCCATATTACAGCTATTATATTAGATACAACAATTTGAACTATGAATTAGATACCTCTAGTTACAATCCCGAATTCCTAACTCTGGACACCGGGGATTGGGGTGGTATAAATATATTTAATGATGCATGGAAATTGAGAGTAGGCGAGTACGACCCAGCACCTCCAGGTACATGGTATTATGAAGATATTGTAGATAAACAAATGGGAGGATATGGGGGTAAGAAGTGTATATATAATGCTGACTGGGTTTGGTATTCTGGTGAAGCTGATGGTTGGATTGTTTATAGTGATGCAGAAAATCTTGATACAGTAGCAGCAGATAGTGCAGAAAGATGTATAAAGTTGGCCGCAGCTTTATCTCAAACGTCTAATTTTGATATAGATATATCAGATGGATATCGTATCGTTGTCGATGGTGATGATGTAGATATATATTTTTATGATTATGCACATACGGACAGATCCCTACATCCATTGGGTACAAAGGACAAAGCTGTTGTTAATTATAAGTATTCAGCATATGCTTCTGGCCGAAATTTTGTGGGGAATGTACGATTGGATCCAGATTCCGAAGCCGAGGATCATGGAGACTGGATAATCTTTTCAGAGTTGGGCCAACCGGATGTATTACCAATTACAAATTATATTCAGATCAAAGATACTCAAGGTGGCCAGATCACTGGCCTGGGGAAACACCTGGGTTCCTTGGTGGTATTTATGGAACGTGGCATATATCGTTTAGATGTGGCATCTGACCCAAGACATTTTGCCTTGATTGAATCCGAGGAAAATCTTGGCTGCATTGCTCCAAACTCAATTATTACTGTAGCCGGTCAGACCTTTTTTGCGGGTCAAGATAATGCTTATGTGATAGATACAGGTTTTAATATTTCTCCGATATCTGAACCCATAAAAGACATTTACCTGGCAGCTTCAAATTTAGAACAATCAAGATTCTTTTATGATCCAAAGAAGGCTAGACTTCTTTGCCGGTTTGGAGATGATACCCAAAACATTTATTGTTTTGATATTATCAAAGCAAGGCAAGGTGAGGCTGTATGGTATCAATTAGATCTTGGCTCCACATATGGAGCAGACCTTTTTGCAATAGATGAAAACTTAAATGTATTTTCAATAACTAACGAGGAATAACCCGACATGAGCAAATTAACAGAAAGCATATTCCCAAAAGGAACTGTAAAATGGGAAATAATAAAAGCCGATGGAACCGCAACTGTTCACGAACCTGATGATAACACAATCCATGCCGATATAAAGAATAGTCTTGGTGCCAGTATGATCGCACAACAATCCAATTTTGGATGTATGAATAGTCCGTTTTTGGATGATGATTTCACTGAAGCAACCTCGGGTAACTCCGGACTTGTTATGAAAGATGATGACCCATTATTCTACGGAATGGAAACCTCATTAGAGAGTACAGGGGGTTTAACATTTACTCTCAAAGGTATTTTAAGGTCTGAAGATGACTATACTATTACGGATGGATATCTAGGTCATTCCTGGAACACCGGCACCAACGATTTCGATGTTGCGTTCAGTTCATATAACTTTAGCCCAGATGTCGTACTTGAAGATGGAGATCAATTAAATGTTACCTGGGAAATCACAATAGCAGACTCATAGGAGAAACAATGATAAATATAAATACCTTACAAACAAAAATTCTGGTTACTGGCGATATTGATATCAAGGTATACGATACAGAAGATCTAAGGCGAATGGAGCCAAAGGTTTCTATAGAGGATCATAATACTACAGGAACTTTCCTTATGGGGGAGTTTATTGATCAAATGCATTCAAGTAGCGGTAATACTTCCTATCATATAAATACAGCATCTAACTGGTTCACCCAAAGATATCCTGGAGAGGATTCAAACGCAAATGTAACCGAACAGGATGGGAAGGATGGTATTCTGGCAATAACCACTGTATCTACTGGCTATATTAAGAGTGCCAGCGGGTTTGGTACTGAACAGCTGAAAATGTTTTTTCTACATCAAAATAAATCAACATCAAATGTTAACAATGCATCTGAATGGACTGCTGAATCTGTATGGAGCCTGGCCACCACTACCATAACTTCATTTGAAATAGGTAAAGATTTGATGACCAATTCGCAAGACCCTACTGGAACATTTGAGGATGATGTAGCAACTTATAATGTTCCAGATTTTAGTATGCAATCAAGTGATATTCTTCGGGTCACCTGGACCATTACTGTTGGATGATGAATCATGCCAGTTCCAGACTGTACCATTAGTACAATAACAGAACCATCTGCAACCGACAGCTTTGAACATGGTAAATCTGTAGATGTTACCTGGACCATAAATTCAATGTTTTATTGTATGCTCTGGGAGGTGAACTCTATTAAGTTATATGAATCTGGATCATATCATTCAACTTTGTGGAGTGGATCAATGAATGTTACCGATCTGCATAAAACGGTTACGCTGCCATCTACAAATTTGACTTATGGTGATATATATACAATAAAAATTACATATGGTGTGGCCTAGTGGCGATTATAACATCAAGCACATTTACCATAACACAACCGGGGACCATAACGGTAACAAACCCGACTGCTAATACCGAGTTATATATTTCTGATAGTATTAATATTACTTGGACCTGGGGTGGTAGCGTACCAAATGTAAAAATACAACTATTCAAGGGATCCTCCGGGTCAGCAGTTCTTACCAACTCTACCCCTTGTGATGGATCTTTTAACTGGACGGTAGCCGGTGGTGATTTAAGTGGTAGTGGTACAGATTATAAAATAAAGATTTCGGGGATAACTGGGAGTGCTGTTGATTATAGTCCCGCATTTGAAATACATGCTACTTATCCACCCACCATCAAAACCGCAAGTGATTCTGTTGGTTTTAATGAATCTATTACCAAAACAGTAGAAGAATATAAGATAGTCAAATCCCCAGCTGATACTAATCTCATTTCCGAGCAGGTTAGTAAATCAGTAAGTATTTGGAGGTATATTAAGCCGGCCAGTGATTCTGTCGGTTTAAGTGAAAGTGTTAGTAAAAGCACAAGAACTTGGATCCACGATTATGGTCCATCAGATTCTGTTGTATTGAAAGAGAAATTTCTTGCTGGAATAGTAAGTTCAAAAAGAACAATAGACACCTCTGGTTTTTTTGAATCAGTATCAAAGTCAATAAGGACCTGGAAGTATATTAAGCCGGCCAGTGATTCTGTCGAATTTAAAGACAAATGTGTTTCTTGGATCACCTCTACCAAACTTTCAAGTGATACTGTTGGCTTTAGTGAATCAGTATCAAAGTCAACAAGAACCTGGAAACATATCAAGCCGGCAAATGACTCTGTATGGCAGCTTGGAATAAATGAAGTTGTTAGTAAAAGCATAAGAACTTGGATCCATGCTTATAGTCCATCAGATACTGTTGGCTTTGTTGAAGACAAATGTGTTTCTTGGATCACCTCCACCAAACTTTCAAGTGATACTGTTGGCTTTAGTGAATCAGTATCAAAGTCAGTTAGGACCTGGATCCATGATTATAGTCCAAGTGACACTGTTGGCTTTAGTGAATCAGTATCAAAGTCAGTTAGGACTTGGATCCATGATTATAGTCCATCAGATACTGTTGGATTTACAGAAGGTCATATTACTGGAATAATAAGCACAAAATATACTCATGACACTGCTGGCTTTAGTGAAGGTGTGACGGATGCTGTAAGAACTTGGAAACATATTAAGCCGGCCAGTGACTCTGTTGGTTTAAGTGATGTTGTTAGTAAAAGCACAAGAACTTGGATCCATATATTTAGTCCAAGTGACACTACTGGCTTTAGTGAAGGTACTGAATCTGAAATAATAAGTGGGAAGATTTCAGTTGATACTGTTGGTTTAAGTGAAAGTGTGACGGATGTTGTAAGAACATGGAAACATATTAAGCCGGCCAGTGACTCTGTCGGTTTAAGTGAAAGTGTGACGGATGTTGTAAGAACTTGGAAACACATATTTAGTCCAAGTGAGACTGTTGTGTTTAGTGAGGGTACTGAATCTGAAATAATAAGTGGGAAGATTTCAGTTGATACTGTTGGCTTTAGTGAAAGTGTGACGGATGTTGTAAGTACATGGAAACATATATTTAGTTCAAGTGATACTGTTGCGTTTAGTGAAAGTGTGACGGATGTTGTAAGAACATGGAAACATATATTTAATCCAAGTGATACTGTTGCGTTTAGTGAAAGTGTGACAGATGCTGTAAGAACTTGGAAACATATATTTAGCGTATCGGATTCAACCCAGTTTTCGGCTGATTCTGTTGGGCATTGGGTATTAACTCCATTTGAAAAAGGTGAATTTACAGCATTTTCAGAAGACGTAACTCCAGTCACCAGGACTTGGAAACACATATATTCGTTATCAGAGGATGTTGGTTTTTCAGAAGAGATTATTGCTGCAACAAGCTTGTGGTTCCACAATTATGATAATCTATCAGAGACTCCAGTATTTTCAGAAGTAGTAACCCCGATTATTACGGTTTGGAAACATTTGTTTGTGATATCTGAAGTTGTTGCTTTTGCTGAAAGCATAAGCGTTTCCCCAATAAAAATTGCGGCTTCAGATACTGTTGGATTTGTTGAAGATGTAGTGGCTGAAATTGGTCTGATTATCAATGCTAGAGTGCTGCCATTTGAGGATAACCCAACAGAAGTTTTCGGGACCAGCCGAAGGACCGGTTGGATTAAAGCATCAGAAAATTTAAGTCGTGCTACTATACTGCGAAGGTTAAATGTCGAATACAATTCTGCGGATCCCGTGGATGTCAAGATCTTTGCAGATGGTGACGATGTAAATGAAATTTATTCTTATACATTGGCTGCTGGTGTTACCCCGGAAACAATAAATAAAAGCGTGAGAATAGGTAGGAGAGCAAGAAACTTTATGGTGGAAGTATCAACGGATCCAAGTTCAAATGCTAATGTTACAATCGAAAATTTAGGTGTGGAGGTAGATGCGTAATGCCTTTAAATGATGGAATAGTATATGAATTAAGCCCTGTTAATTCTACAGAAGCCTTGTCCACGAACAGGCAATCTGGTTGGTTTCAGTTTACGGATCTGGCCAGGAAGGTTTTTGTAAGACGTATAAATGCAACATATTCGAGTCCAGACGATATAACATTTAATTTGTATACTGACGGTGATTCTGATAATGAATCATTTACAGGCACATTTAGGGCCAACGATGGTGCGACTGGTGCAATACTATCTGCTGGTATTGATGATACAACAACAACACTGCCAACATCAAGCACTGCGAAATTAAGAAGCGGTGATTGGATAAAAGTCAATTCTGAAATAATGAAAGTAATTGAGGCTGGTACAACATCTCATACTGTCCAGCGTGGTATGCGTGGGACCAGTGCAGCTGCTCATCTAAATACTGATAGTATTGTTTATGCTAACTATCAATTTGGTAGTTTTAAAATTGGTAACCGTGCCAAGTATGCACGGGTCCAACTATCAACATCACAAACAACTAATCCATGTGAAATATCCAGATTGGAGATTGAATACGAATGACATTTATACCAGTAAAAACAGGCAATAAAAAGCAAGATAAGCTTTTTGGTAATATTAACCGGGCTATGGGAGGTATGCAGCAAAAGATCCGGATAATAAACGGTAGTGTAAAAACAAGTGATGTGGGTGAGGGAGAACTTGTACTTTCAGTTGTATCCAAGGACAGTGAATCCCCAGGAGCCCCTATCTCCGATGAAGGAAGAGTGTATTTTAAAGGTAATGGGGTGCTTTATCAAATGACAGGAACAAAGGTAGGAGGTTAATTGTGGATCCAGCAACACTTGCTAAATTATTGAAATATGCACCTAAAATCAAATCTGGTTGGGATTGGTTAACTGGTAAGAAAGGTCCATCTAGATCTGGTTCAATGTCTAAGCTAGAGAAAAATTATCTATCTGGATTAAAACTGCAAGCAAATCAAGGGATGTCGGCTGCACAGGTAGATCAAACGATGGGCACAACTACCCGGACCATGGGTATTGAAACTGATATAGCTAAAACCAATGTTATGGGTAATGCGTATAATCAAGGATTGGAAGGTTCTGCTGTGGTGGCAGAGCAATTGAAGGATGTAGATCTTGCGGGATCAGCCGAGGTGGCAGCCACCGCTAGAAAGGTTGCAGCAGATAACATAAAGATACAAGAATCAGCCAAAAGTAAATTGGGAGCGTATGGCATACAAAAGTCAAACCAACAATATAGCGAAGCATTAAACCATTACGCTAATCAAGAAGGTAGATTGTCATCTGTGCTGGATACAGTATCTGGATGGGGTTCCGATTATCTGACGGGACTTGAGACCGAGGCAGAACATGAAGAGTTAAAGAGTAAGGAATGGTGGGATAAGTTAACAGCGGCAGAAAAGGCCGAGATTATGTATGGGGGAGGAATATAATGTCAAACGGAACGGGTAGGGAAAAAAGCCCACGGGAAAGATTAGATGCAAGGAAATATGGGGTTGATCCAAAAACTGGATATCCTTACGGCAAGTCGGAAGCGGATTATCCAGGTGCAAGATGGGATGATAAGAAGTATAAAGACCATTTAGCCGATTGGCTTTCTAAGAATCCAGGAAAAACTGAGGAAGATATGCTGGATGACACTAGATCATATTTTTCAAATGAATTTAAAGTAAATCGTTTAGGATATGAATTTCGTACAAATGATAATGGAGAGATCATTGGCCTTAAAATTAGTGATACAAAAGGTGATGGAACTGTTGATCACTATTTCAACCATAAAGAATTCGACAAACTTTCAGACTCCAAACAGACAAAATTAAGGGCAGCTGCACGAAACCATACAGTAAGTCTCGCAATTCTTCAAGATCTTAAAAACAAAGGGGAAGAAGATTCCAAGGAATATCAATTTATGAAAATGATCATTCCAAAGCAAATAGCCACAGCTGAAAATAATGTGGGGACCGCCAAGGTATTTGAAGCTGGTGTAATTGAAGGGAGTAATTTTGGTGGGGTCCAGCGTAGTGGTGACGAAGCAAGTGTTGAGAAGTACAGGTTAAAATATGCTGATACCAACCCCGAATTCAAAAAGCACTTGGAAGAAACAGGGATTATTAAAAAAGAGACATACAAGGATGCATTAAAAAAATGGCCAGGTCCAATGAAAGACCAATTTGGGTTATTCCAGGGAGGGGAAAAAGGTAGGACGTTTGGCCGCTGGAAAGATAAAAAAGAAGCAAAAGCAGTTGCAGCAGAGAAAGCGGCAGCAGACCCGGATCTATGGACTGCATTAAAATCATCAGCTAAAGAAGGATTCCCAGGGCTTAAAATAGGTGAACATAAAGGCTTTGATTTTCTGGAGGGTGGCACTTTAAAAGAATACATTGCCAATAAAAAAGCAGCCAAAGCGGAGAAAAAGGATGAGGTGCCGGCAGACGATGATGAAAGAAAAATTAAGCTGCATAAGAAAGCAATGCAGCTGATCCCAAGAATGATCCCAGATGTAATACATAATCAGCAGGCACGGATCGCAGAGTCAGAGAAAGAACAGTACGATGAAATTGATAAACAGGCAGCAGAAAGTAATAGAGTTCAGAAGTTCTTTAAAGGCATCAAACAGTCAGTAAAAGATTGGGACACCAATCAATCTGTTAAGGCTGGAGAAAAAAGACTTTTAGCATATAAAAAGAAGATGGGGAGAAAACTGAAACGTCAGGAATCATTGGACCAGGACAAGACGGATCAGATCAACCTAGATGTCCAGGCTGGAGAAGAAAGACTTGCAAATTGGAAAAAGACCCAGGAAGCCATGTTGGCTGCTAAAGATACTACAGCTGAAGAGCCACCTTATGTTTCAAGTCCAAGAGCACCGCTGCCGAAAGATACTACAATCGATCCCGAACCAGATGATACCCTGGTTGAAGAAGAATCGGATTTTTCCAAATGGTGGACGGCTGCTAAAACAAGATATACAGATTGGAATAATCAGATAATGCAAGATAAAGCGAAGAAGGAGGCAGAAAAAGCCGTTAAAGCTGGCCAAGCCAGGCTCCCGCAAACTTTGCAATTGGCAGCAAACAAAGTAAAACAAAAAGAGAAAACTGCTTATGATCGGCTGCCTAAATCTATGCAACGCAGGATTGATCGTAGAGTCAATGCAGCAGAAATGGTTTATGGTCAAGAACCTGACAGGAGAAGGAGAGAAGAACTTAAAAAACAATCTAATGATGCTGCAGCATACAAGGATGACTTAATTGATGAATTACAGAAACTTGAAAAGAGTTTAGCGTCTATGGGGAATTTAAAATCCTTACCAGAAGATGCACCCCAAGAGTGGGTAGATTATTATTTAAAGACTAACAAAGCCGGTACTACTCGAGCAAACGACCTATGGGATAGAGCAGAAGTCATCCGACAAGAATTAGGTTTAACATCAATAACCGGACAACCCTGGCCAGCGGGAACACCACCAGCGGGAGGAACTCAACCACCACCCGCACAAACAAACGCTGGAGCTCAAAAAGCTCAAGCTAGAGTAGATTATTATAGAAGTAAAAACTGGGCTCCTGACGATACTATAGACATGGGTTTATGGAATAAACAAGCTGGTGCACAACCACCACCAGGCCAACAAGTGACGAACCAACAGCTGCATGGACCTCCCAAACCGGCTCCAAACGATGTAACTCAAACAAATCAACCATCTACCCCAACTATACAGGCTGGAACTCAACCACCACCAAAAGAGAAAAAAGATAATACACCACCCACATGGTCCAGAGACTATGTACCTCCCACCGAAGAGGCAGTAACAGATGAATTGGGTTTTGATCAGGCGGCTTGGGATGAACTTGCGACTGCCTTGTTGGAAGGGAATACAGATAATTATGATGCTGTATACAACAGCGAAGTAAATGCCGATCCAAACTCGATAAGTTCTACCGGAGTACCTATGCCGAAATGGGGAGCGAAGAAAAGGCAAGCGTGGTACTATGAATACAAAAGAAAAAACAATGTTTCAGTAGAGCAGCGGCATGCTTTGCGTGATTGGGCTAGGGATAAGACTGGTAAAATACCGGTACCCGCCTTTATTGATCAAAACAAGGTACAGTGGCGTGATGCTGCGGGGCGACAGAGTTTTTGAGTGTTAGGTATGCTTGACATAGAGATACGGCCTTCTAGGCACCAAATACGAAGCCGAATTTTCGAGAAATGAAAGAAAATGCCTCCAGTATACAAAACAGTCTTTCAATTTGAAAATACCAACAGTGATCGTGGAAAACGGCACAATCAGTGGGGTTTACATATTTGGACAGATGATTTATCTAAAAACTTTGGTGCTACAAAAGGGGAATCATTCGTAGGCCAGGATGGCGTAACATATTATACTGCGAAATATAAAGATCTGCAATCTGGCGATCAGGCCAGTAGACATGTTATTGATAGAATATGGAAAGAAGCTGGTGGGGATCCATATAAGTTCGCTTCAATTTATACCGGCCATGGTCAAGATCACGAAGTTGTTAAGGCATATGGTGATGCAATAGCCGGCAATCCAGGAAAAGGGCCAGAGGTTATGAAGGCTGGCACTACCCCACCACCCCCAAAAGCCACCGACAAGGTTCTAATACCTAAAGGCTACGATAGGTTCGGAGAACGATCCAATGAGAATCTATTCCCAACAAAACATCCTACGGTTCAAAATGAAGATGGCACAGTAAGCAATGTAAGAACAATAACTGTGGAAGCTGATGGGATACATTATGTTATTCCATCAATGGTTGAAGGTGTGCAGCTTACTAATGATGAGGCTTGGCGAGTGGCCTTGGAGCAAGGACTTGGTAAATATCCATCTTTTGATAATGCCGCTGCAGCATTGCAAGCCTCCCGAGATTTACACGACAAACAGCCGCCACCACAAGACTCCGAACACT
>Ga0209128_1000806_pt1 | contig 22614 bp, 30 predicted proteins | sample ETNvirnome_6_100_FD_184072 | JGI IMG/M metagenome (GOLD analysis project Ga0209128, IMG submission 184072) | Marine viral communities from the Pacific Ocean - ETNP_6_100 (SPAdes) (version 2) | ecosystem: Environmental > Aquatic > Marine > Oceanic | place: Pacific Ocean | collected 2013-06-19 | reverse complement strand
GTAGTCGGAGACCGAGACCCCGGCGGCGGTGCGAGTGGTAAAGCCCCGGCTTGGCTGGTTGCCAAAGACCAGCAGCGAGCCGATCAGGATCTGCCCAATCTTGTAGTGCCCGTCCACCGTGCCTTGGCTCGCTGGGATGCGGAGCCGCAGATAGCGCGGCGTGACCGTGACCTCATGAGCGATCCCCAGCATGTCGGGAAACCAGATCCGGCAGTCGCCGCTTGCTGCCTCGGTGCCGTCCACATCTTCCAGCAACAGGCGCGGGCGCTTGGTGGTGCTGTCGGTCCATGCGCCCTCGGTCTGGGTGACGATTGCGCGGCTCTTGCTGTTGGTCACATCGCGCCATGTTGCGGCGCGCGCGTCGTCGTAGTGCAGATAACGATCCGCTGTGTGATTGACGCCGGTGTTTACGGTCACCACATCCCCGGAGCGCGTGAACCGCAGCGAGTCGAAACCCTCGGCAGCGTCCAGCGTGATCAGCGTCTGCCACGCCCCGCCGTCGTATCGCTCAAGGTATGCGGTGCGGAAGTTGCAGCCCAGCAGCGCGCAGCCGATCGATGAGTTGAGAAAGGCAGACGCGCTCTGCCCACTCAAGTCCCAGACGATCTCTTGTGCTGACTCGTCGGTAGCCTCCCAGCCAACGCGCGGGCTCTGTGTGCTGATGGCTCGATCGATCGGGTGCGTATAGGACGTGGAGATCCGCCACTTCTCAGCCTCGACCGTGGGCCCGTCAACCGCTGCGATCTTGGTGCTGCCATCGAGCAGCGCAGGCTGCGCAAGCGGCGGCACGTTGCGCGGGTGCAGGTCGTCTGGGTTTGTCCAACTCACCCCGATCCCGTCGTCGTGGCTCGGGCTCCACCGGTCGCCCCATCCGCAAGCGCCCAGCACATACCAAGAGGCAACGTCGCTCTGTGCGCCGTTGAACGATCCGAACTCGATCGCGCTGGTGGTCGGGGTGCTCTGATCTGCAAGCGTGCCGCTTGGTCCTTCGGTCCACTCCAAGACGTGCGCCGCGCGTGCGTACCACGTCTGAACCTTGGGCGTGCCGCCCTCGGGTCTGGTGATCGCCACCCGGTGATACATCAGCGAGGACTCGTCCGAGACGTCGGCGACCACAGAACCCAGGACCGTGGGCCCTGCAGAATCGACCACAGCCCAGCCGGTGTAGGCAAAGCGCAACTTGGCCTCGTAGCTATCCGACGCCCCGTCAGAACATCGGACCTTGACAACGATGTTGTCAGAGTCGGTCGCCCCGTCGTTCTTGTCTACTGTCACGGCGAAGCTAGCGAACACCTGCTCAGGGGCTACGAGCACGCGCAGGTAGCTAATATTCCCCGCGCTGCTGTCGGTCTCAAAGACGATCGCGTTGCTCGGCACCAGCGCACCTGCCCTGGCTTGCGTTGTTAGCGCGACCGCGCCGCCGGCCGTCTCTGTCCAGCCGGAATCGTCGGCAAGGTTGATCGGCACATACAGGAACCCGGCACCGCTGCCGGTCAACTGCGGGGCGAAGCCGATCCCGTCCGCTGCTGTAAACTCTGTCGCGCCGTCGCCCATCGGCGCTGTATGCGAACCGTAGCCGCCGAGGTGTAGAACGCACACGCTCTGATCGTCGTGGGTGCTATCGGCTGCGCTCCAGCGGGCGACCATGATCGAGCGGCCGGATGTGGCGGCGACGGTGTAGCGCGTGAACGCGGGCAGAGCGTCCACCGTGAGCACGTCGATCCCTTCTGCCTGGGTGTAGTTCTCCCACGTCCTCCCGTCGTCATGGCTCGCAAAGATCGAGCACTCGCCGTCCGGGCTGTTGCTGGTGCCGTCGGCGTGGCACATCACAAAGACCGCCCCGGTCTCGTCTCGCCACAGAGCCAGCGGCGCGTCCGTGGTCAGCGGGTGAGCGTCTGCTCGCTGGGAGACCACCACCTGATCGCCCGCAGCCGCTGCGGTGAAGGCGGATGAGATCCGCCAGACCTGGGTTCCCGTGTTTGTGGCGCGCTGAATCGTGCCCAGAAGGAAGCCGCCGCCGTCTGCTGCGATGGCTTGCGGCGCGGTCGGGGTCGTGGATACTACCTCGCTGTTCCAGTCCTCGATCACCTGGGAGAACCGCAGGCCGAGATCGTCGCTGGCGTATTGGCTGAGATTGTATGTCCCGCCGTCGTTCCACAGCAGCCACAACCCGACCTCCCCAGCAGAGTAGGCTGCGGCGATCTTGAGGATGGCTCCGCTGTTCGCGGTGCGCAGCGCGCGAGTAGATGCAAGGTGCCAAGATCCCATCTCATCGTCTGAATAATATACGGAGACTTGGGTGGTATTCCGTGCCCGGCCGAGCCACAGGATCCGCCCGCTGGGCAACTCAACTAGGGCGGCCCCGGTCTGCAGCGTGCCGCCGTCCAAGGCCAGCGAGTTGACATCCCACAGCGCCGAGGTTGGATCGTAGACATGGAAAGTTTGATTGTTCCCGGTGCCTGCCGGGGTCTGCCCTGCAGCACAAATCAGCTTACCGTTTGCCAGCCGCAACAACGCCGGGTATTCGTCGGACGCGCTGCCGTCTGTGCTCTCCACCAGCGTCTCCCAGCCGGTGACCACGCTGTAGGGATCCCAGCCCTTGTACTGGGTGCCGCTGTCCCCTGCCGACACATCCCGCCAGAGAAAGCCCGCGCCATCTCGGCCCGGGTGTCCCGCCCGCTGGGTCATGATCTCAAGGTCCTTACCCGCCGACATCGAGCCGGTAGCCTGTAGCAGCATGTCCGAGTCTTGCTGCGGCTCTGGCACTCCGGGACCTGGGCCGCTCTGATCGTAGTCGCTGTCCGTGGCTCCTGCGCCGTAGTCCGTCAGCGCGTCCACGGTGATCCTTGGGTCTGGGATCAAGAGCCCTTGATAGCGTGAGTCACTGCGATCGGTCGGCATTGCTAACTCCGGTAAGGGTTATGTCTGCCGACCCGGCGAGGACGGACGGCGCGTAGCTCGCGCGTGAGCCTGCCAGCGGGCCGCCTGAGCGACTCATGCACCATCGCATCTACTGCGCGGTGCCCGACCTGGAAGACCGTCACGTTGGGCCCGGCAGACGCTCCTGCGTTCAGTGCGTTAACGCCTCCCGCGCCGCCGGCAGCAGACACGCCCTGCGGCGATAGCACGGCCTCGCCGCGACGTGCGCGGATCATTACCTCATCCGATGCCATTGCAGCCGGTGCCACGGCTGGGACCATGCCGCCCGCGTGCAGTTGCGGAGGTGGTTGGGCTGCGATCGTTGCGATGGCTGCCGCGCCAGCAACACCTGCCGCAATGCCTAGCGCGATGCCTGCCGGGCCGGGCGTGCCTGCTATCTGCGAGATGACCGCGAGCGCGGCGCTGACTATGGCTTGCACGACGGCGAGGGCTTGGGACCTCTTCCACGCTTCCAGGGCTTCCGCCTTCTGCTGATCTGATCGCTCTTGCAGCGCGGCCTTGTTGGCCTCAAGCCGCTTGCGCTCGGCGTCGGTTGTGGCCTCGGTGAGTTGATCTTCGATCTCCTTGATCCTGTCGGCGGTTGCCTGCACCGACGCCACGCGCTCGTTAAACACGGCGTCAGCAGCTTGGCTCACCACGCCCAAGACGGTCTGACCAAGCTCGATCGTCGCGTCGATCGTCGCCTTCCGCATCTCCGCCTCTTCGGTCTCTTTGTTTTTCCGCGCCGTAGACTGCACTCCCAGGTAGAACTCGAAAGTCTCCTGCTGCTCTTTCCAGAACTCAGCCTCTGCCTTCGCCCGGTCCTTGAGTCGGTCGGCCTCTTTCTTGTCTGCGGCGGCGTTGAGTTCGTCTCGCTTGCGCTGGAACTCTTTTCCGATCTCAAGGATCCGCTGCCCGGCGGCGGCGTTGATCTCGATCTCTTTCGCTTTGCTGATCCCGATCGCGTCGGTCAGCGCATCCGCGCGATCCATCGCCTCCTGATTGGCTCGCTTTTCCTCCGCGTTGAGTTTTGCGATCCCCTCAAGCTGGCTGATTGTCGCGTCGTCGTTCGCCTTGATCCACTCCTGCAGCAGCGCCGCTGCAGCGCCCTGGTTCTTCTTTGCCTCGGCTGCGCCTGCCGCCCGGCGCGCTTTGCTTTTCGCGTCCTTCTCCGCCGCCTTCTTGCGCGCCTCGGCCAGTTCCTTTTCTGCGGCCAGGGCGTCTGCCGCTGCCTGACCTTCTGCAGCCAGCCTGCTGTTAAGCGCGGCCTGCCCGGCAGTGAGCACACTGGTGACGAGGCCAAGGCGTTTTCTGGAGAGGTTGAGGTTCGCTTCCTCTTCAGCCAGAAGCCTCGTGTTCTTTGCTTGGTTGCGGTATGGCAGGAACTTCAGATCGTGCTTCAGTTCCTTGATCCGCGCAGAGCTTGCGACGATCTGCTTGTTGTATTTCGCAGCGCCCTTTTCCGCTGCGAGCATCCCGGTTGTGATACCGCGCGCCGCCGCCTCGGATTCTTCGGCCGCCCGCTGGAAGCTCTCGATCTCTTCCGTCAAGCCGAAGAACTTCTCAGCGACAAAGCCCGCCGAGATGGCGAGCCCCTGCAACGCTCCGGTGTCGCTGGTGGCGCTGAACAGGGCCGCCAGCTTATCGACAATCACGGAGACCACTGGGATCAGAGGCTCAAGCGCGCCGTCCTTGAGCCGCTGCCACGAGCGCGCCGAGAGGGTGACGGAATCGGTAAGCGCCTCTGCCTGCGCGGCGGTCTCGTTGCTGACGATTCCGGCGGCCCGGATCTTGTCTGCGGAATCCCGGATCGCGTCCCCGCCCTGGTCAAACGCGGCGAGCATATCCAGGGCCCCGCGACCAAGCAGCGCCTGCGCCGTCTGCGCCCGGACGCTTTGGCTCGTCATGCCCGCGAGCCCGTCAGCGATCAGGGCTATCCGTTCTTCAAGCGGCACCGACTCCAGTTCCTGCGCGCTCAGTCCCAACTCGTCGAGGGCCTCGACCTGTAGCTTGCTGCCCTTGACGGCCATGCCAAGATTGACGCTCAGCTTCTGGATCGCGTTGGCTGTCGTCTCGGCGGCCACTCCGCCGAGTTCGAGACTCCCCTGGAGAATTTGGAGCGACTCCACATCAGTCCCGATCGCGCGAGCTTTTTTGGCCACGATATCGGCCCGAGCGGCGAACTCGATCGTAGCCTGCGTGGCCTTGACCATAGCAACGCCCACGGCTGCCGCAGCGGTCGCCATCGCCGTGATCATGGGGTGAGCCTTGACCGCGTTCTTCCCCATCGCGAGCATGCCGCCCGCGCCCTTCTTTTCGAAGGTGTCGGTGAAGGTCCCGCCCATCCCCTCCGCGTCCTCGCGCAGGTCTTGGAACTTGCCCTCTAGCTGGCTCGTGTCGCCGACGAATTCATAGACGATCTTGCGGGTTGCCATGTCGATCCCTATTGCAGCCAGAAGTCAAGCGCACGATCATCAACGCCGCTCCGCTTCCACGCGGAGCGGAGCGAACTGGGCGAGGTGGCCTGTGCCTTCGGCGGCGGGTGGGCAAGCAGCCACATCTGCGCGAGGTCTCCCAGTGTAGCGGGCGAGCCGGAGATCATGCGAAGATCGGAAGGCTTGACCACCGAGGCCGGGCGGGCTGGCTGATCCGTCGCTCGCTGGATCTGCCAATACGCGCGCAAGTCGATCTGGGTCTCGCGATCGAATCGGTGCAGAGCGTGCGGATCTCCAAACATTGTTAGCCCAAGATCTAGGTCGCGGAAGTCTCCGAACCCGTCCGGGCTGCAGTAAAACCCACGCGCTCATCGACCTCCGGCTGCGGTGTCGGGATCGCGATCATCAGCTTGGAGATCACCACGTTGATGATCGGGGTGATGTCGGCGTGCGTGTAGCCTGCCTCGTACAGTTCGGAGAGTACTTCGCCGCCATACTCCAGCAGGCCATCTGTGCCCCTGTCGAAGTCGCGCCGCTTCGTCTCCACCTCTAGCGTAGCGTGTCGCCAGCAGATCCCGATCGCAGCGCCGATCGCCTCTTCGATCAACTCGGCCTTGACCTCATCGATCGCGCCGCCCTCGCTGCGGACGACCTGCCAGATCCCGGACTGCATCAGCGGAGAAAGCAGCCGCCCGATCACCGATGCGCGCGGCACCCGGAAATCATGGCGGCCCTTGTCTGGGACCTCTGCATGAAAGTAGATCGGACTATCAGGAATTGTCCGGGCTGGATTCAGGGTCTGCACTTGCCTTACCTTTCTTCTTGCGGGCCTTTGCCATCTCGACCGCTAGATCCTCTTGGAGCTTCGCGATCTCCGCTGACCTGCGGCGGCGGGCGGCCTCGATCTGATCCTGAAGCCGCTCGATCTTAGACGCCGACATCAGAGAATCACTGACGGCTTGGAGGCCCACGACGTGCCAGAGATGGAGACGGAATTGGGATCACCCTCCGAGAGACTGAGGTTGACGGTGCAGTACGGGAGGACGAGTTTGCTCACGTCCGTGGCGTCGCCCTGGTTCGTGATCACCCAGCGAAGGTCGATGGCGAAGACCTCAGAGTCGTCGTCGGCGATCGAGGTCGATAGGGTGCTAACCCAGTTGGATCCCGCATAGCCCTGGTTATTGATGATGTCGATCAGCGCGGGAGCGGACGCGTCCGTTAGATCGCGCATGAAACAACTGAACGAAAAGGACATAGCCTGCGCGTCCCCATAGCGCAGCGACGGCGGACTCGTGAACCCGCCCCGGTCGAGGTAGGACGAAACCGCCGGCTGTGGAATAGTCAGGCTGAAATCGCCAGCCTCGAAAGCCACGGTGTAGGAGTCGGCTCCTGAGTTGACGGCAGCGGACGCGCTGAACGCCCCGCCGCCTGCGGTGCACTGGGAGCCCAGGGTTAGAACCCCGTCGAGCTTGGTATGGATGATCGTGGATTCCGACATGGCCGAAGCCTCCTGTTAGCGGGCGCGAGCCCGTGGGTTTATTCTCCGCCTCCCGCGCTCGCGCTCAGCGATGCGCTGGATACTAAACGCAGACCGTAGCGAGGTAAAGAGCGAACCGCCCGGAAGCCCCGCGACCCCGGCGGACTGCATGATCTGCCGCTGCATGGCAGCGCGGGCGAGGTCGCCCAGCATCGTGCCTGCCTGCTCTCGAAATAGCTGTTGCTGCCTGCTCGCGTTCTCTACGATCTCGGCGATGTCGTCGCGCCGCTGCAGCCATGCAGACCTAGCGGTGTCTTCCACAGCCTGGGCCGCCTCGCCCTGCACCGTGTAGGTCCCGCCGTTGATGAAGCTCACATACTCCACCGGGTTCTGAATCACCAACACCACGCCATCCACAAAGACGCGCCACGCTCGCAGGCTGCGCCCAGTGTCAACCGGCCACTCGCTGAAGACGGCCGCCTCTACCTCATCGCCCACGTCGCGCAGGACCATCCCGATCTCTGCGATGGTGTCGGCTGTCAACCCCGACTCGCTGAAGCCCAGCCGCTGCGCCGCGTCAATGCTGAAGTCGACGCCGCTCACGTGAGCCACCCTTCGATCTCTTTGGCCATCTCATGGGCCACTTTGTCCCAGTCTTTCTTTAGGAACTTCTCCACCTTCTTGAGTCCTGCACCCTCGGCCTCGCCCATCTTGCGGGCGTAGCTTGCGTAGGGAACTTGGCTGGTGACTACTGCGCGGGTCGCCTTGATCCGCCAGTTCCAACCCGCAGCGAACCTGCCAGTCTTGACCGGCAGCGGGCCTGCCGTCTGCTCGCTCGGGCCGCGCAGGGTCGGGCGCTTTCTGCGCCGCTTAACCACAGAGCCGAAGTCGCTAGGCCGCACCCACAGATCGTAGCGTCCCTCGCTCTCCGCGAGGATGTCTGTCAACTTCTTGGCCCGCTCTGTGGTGATCTCCAGATCCCGGATCATCTCTCCGAGGTCGGCGCTTACCGCTTGCAACTCGCCCGGCATCACGAGCCCGCCAGATCAAAGGCCGAGTGCAGGCCAAGGTCAATGTCCCAGACCAGCCACTCACGCGAGGCGCTGAGCCGCTCGCGGTCAGCCCACGAGATGATCTCCAGGCTGGCGCGCGCGGCGTTGCTGCTGTTGCGGATCGCTCGCTCCAGGGAATCGAGCGCGTCAAGCGCAGCGTCTCGCGAGGTCTGGCGGTCTTTCGGGTTGAGCCGGTGAGCGTAGCGCACGCCGACCTGATAGCGCTTGGTGAGCGTGCCGCCGCGCTGAGACCGGCTGCCGCTGTCCTTGGTGCCCAGCGAAGTGATCGACCAGTACTGGTGAGCCCTGCCCTGCGGGCCTGCCTCGAGATCGATAAATGCCGACTCGTTAACGCCCGCCGCCGCACCAAGCAGCGTGCTGATGTTGGCGCGAACTGCGCTACGGTCGAGGGCCCCGATCGACATCAGTAGAGCCCGCTGCCTGGGCCGCCGAAGAACACCGCGGTCGGGCCCGCTGTGCCCTGCTCAACGTCCTCGACTAAGCCATCCGCGTCCATGTCATAGGTGAGGCTCAGCCGCGACCACTCCTGCTCATATCGATCTAGGTGGTGCTCTGCCATCTCAGCCCACCGCCCATCGCCCACGCTCGACGCGGCGTCATTGAACAGCAGGTAGGCTGTAAGGTGCCGGTGGCAATCGAACAGCGCGAAGTCCGACAAGACGAGATAGGGCCGCCGACCCACCGCGAGCAGGCGACGTTGGATCATGTCCCACGCTTGATCGAGAAAGCCCGCGAGCGTCTGCCCGCTGGCCAGCAGGCTGCTTGCATCTTGGTGTAGCGCGCTCACGTCTGCGGGTGTCACGACTGGGTGAAGCTCTCGCCGCACCAGGGCCGCCGCCCGCTGGAAGGTGTGCGCCTCCCCGGCGATGGTCAGATCCCAGACGATCAGCCAGTTATCGCTCAGGCCCAAGGTGGTTGGGATGGTGGCCGCGCTCAGGCTATAGACCGCAATGTCAGCCGTGATCGTCACCGCCGCAGCGTCCACCAGCACCGTGGCTCCCTGGTAGATCGTGACCGTGCCTGAGCTTGGAGCGGTGAGCGTGCTGCCGCTGTAGACCGGGCACTCTAGCGTCTGAGTCTTTGCCCTGACGATCAGATCGGGCAGCCCGTGCCGGTGAGCGTAGCGCGTTTCCTGGGGCATCAGATCAAGTCTCCCTGCGGAAACCAGCCCGCCGCCGCCATCTCCTGATCGGTGTGCAGGCTGGCTCGCTCTGTGTCTGTCAACAGCGAGGCGACCTCAACGTCTGCGCCAGCGACCCACGACCAGACAGAGCCTCCAACGCGAAGCGCGCCGCGAGCGTCGTCAGGATGTACAGCAGCAGCAGCCAGCGCGCGCGCTGTGGCTGTCGCTGGGTGCGGGTAGCCCGTGGCAGCGTCAACCGCCGCCGCTCGCTCTGCGGCTGCCTGTGCGCTCGCGAGGACAAGCCAGGACATCAGTGGCTCATCCTGACGCCGTAACGCCCCGCCATGTAGTCTTCAAGCGCGCTCACCTCGTTCTGCGGAAGGACGCCATCGAAGATCATAACCTCAGACACCGCCCCGTCCCATTTTGAGACGTTGGTGTTGCCCTTGCCTAGCTCCAAGGCGCGCGCGCTGGAGTGTAGGCCCAGGGTTCCCGATGTGGTAGACCCTGCCCCGCCATTGACCCGCATCGTCAGGTCTCCGGCGTCACATACGCCGACCATGATCGCCGCCGCACCTTGAGCTTGCGAGTCGTCGCCGTACGCCTGGACGTGACCATCCGTGAGATTCCAACAACCGAAGCCCAGACCGGGCCCGGCCTCGCTTGTCACCCCAAGGTTAAACCGTGACACCCCTCCGGCGAGCGCGCCCAGAACTCCGCGCCCGTAGTACAGTTGCGTGTGTCCACCCCAAGTCCAATCGCGCACCACAATCACCACCGTCCAATCGTCGGCGGCGCTGACCATGTCGTAGAAGCTAGCCCCGTCCATTGCGTCGTTGCTCCCGTCGAAAGTCAGTTCAGGACGACCACCCAGCCCGGCGCTCGCGAAGGTGGGCTGCTCGATGGCTGTAGCCTGCGAGAAGTCACGACCGCGACCGCTCATGTCGCGCCATCTGGAAGCGGTCGATCCGTTGCGATCAACCCCGGCATCAGCCCGGCACCAGACCAAGCAGCGCGCGCTAAAGTGTCGCGGATCGAACCCTTGCGCCGGGTGCGCTGTGGCTACTTGCGCCTTGGGCACGGGCTGCTCTTGGGTCGGATGCTTGCGGAAGACCGCGCCCACGACTACCTACCGTCTGAGCAATAAAGCGTTACCTGCACATCGGTATCGGACTCGCTCGCGGGCTCGACCGTGACATACGGCTGCTCGAAAAATGGCACCGGGGATGCCAGCAGATCGCTCAGCGTTTCCGCGTCCGATGAGAACGAGAAGTCGACCGAATACAACTCTTCACCACCGCCCGCCACCGTCAGCGTGCTGTCTTTGTAAACCCGAACCGTTACCGTGTCGCCCGTGTCGCCGTCGTTATCGGAGAGCGTGCAGCGGCAGCCCAGTAGCAGGCCCTTGCCTAGAACGTCGGCGGTGTCTTCTGTGACCGCCTGCGCGCTGCTCTCGCTGACTGCCTGATTGGCCCAGGTAAGCGCGGTGCAATCGTAGATCTTGGCCATCGTCTAACCCTCCCGGGGTGGGCTAGTCGAACGCTACGGTAAGCGTCTTGCTGGTTGTGCCGTCGCTGTACACCACAGTTGCTTTGAAGTTATCGCCGGCCTCATCGAGCCAGAAGACGATCTCGCCAGCGTTGGAGCCAACCGCGAAACCGTCCGTGGTGGCGGCGTCGAGCGCCTTGATATAGACCGCGCCGTCGTCTCGGACCTGCACGCCTTGATTGATATGCTTGCTGCCTTTAGCCATTGTACCCGCTCCAGTGAGCGACCCTTTCGGGCCGGGTTGTGGTTATCTGTTCTGCCTGTGGCCTCGCGGCCTCTCTGATTTCTCGCCGTGATAGATTTCCCGGATCGCTTTGCGGGCCTTCTCTTTGGCCCAGGCAGGATCCGCCCCGTGCTTCACCGCTCGGCGCGTGAGCTTGTCCACTGCATCGCGGCCCTTGGGATGCTCTCCACTCACGGGCTCGCCTCTTCCTGCACGCGCTTGGCCTTGACCTTGCGGCGTGTGCTGCGCTTGACCTTGCCGTCAAGGTGCGCGGGCCGCGCTGCGATCATCGCGTCGAGTCGCTCACGCTCGCGCACCAGCCGGGAGCCGATAACCTGATTATGAGGCAGGGCAGCCGCTCGACCCTCCAGCCGATCTACCGCGCTGCGCTGCTTGTCCATCTCCAGTTCGTAGACCTGCCGCGTGATCGGATCACAGATCCCAGCGGTGACGAGATGCCGCCGGAAGTCCCGCCAGCCCTCGTCGTCGTGATCCCAGAAGACCCGAGAACCCACAACCGAAGCCTCATCAAAGACGCTGGTATAAACGCGCCCTCGGCCCTGCTTCGGGACCTCCTGCACGTACCACTTGAAGTCGCCCAGCCGGGGATCGTTTGGTCGCACGACGCGCCAGCCGTTGCGGTTGAGTTGAGCCACGGCGAGATCAGTGCCGCCGCCATCGGTCACGCCGTTGCAGCCAGGGTCGAGGCTCATCTTGCTTGGCAGCGGCAGCCACTCGCCCGCCTCGAAGGCCCAGCAGTGAGGATGCACGATGTACCAGAAGCGCGGCCTTGAGCGCACAGAGCGCGGCAGCTTCTCCGATTCAAGGGTGCTCGACTCTGTGACCCGCTGGCCAATGATCGCTGACATGGATTACCCGTCCTTCTGTGGTGGTTCGCGGGCAGCCGGACGAAGGACGATCCGACTACCCGCTCACCGGTTGTTAGGCGTCCGTGGTTATGTTGACCCCGCGGGCCGTCTCCAATAATCCGCAGCCGATAAAGGCGTGATGGATCACCTGACTGATACCCGGGTCGCCCGAGCGGACGAACTCAGCCCAGACCGGACCAAGGCCGCCCGCAGCAATCGCGCCCGGCATCGAGCCGCGAGCGGAGGCTTCAACGTAGCCGATGCACCCCTCGCCCCACATGGCTCCTACACGATTTCCGCCACTGGTAGAAACTGAATCGCTCTGCCAGATGTCACACCCCAAGAAGGATCCCTGGTAGCCGGATCCCTTCAGGGCAAGTTGGGCGGCGGTGGCAGGAAGGAAGGAAATGGCGCCGCCCTCGCTGCGGAGGCTGGCCTGCAAGTCTGTTACCTGCACGGGTGCCAGGACCGCTGTGAACGGTCCCACAGCGAGCGAACTCTGAAGCTGCGCGGTGGCGCTGAACCAGTCGTCAACGGTCATATCGGCGCCGGACGTGCCGACGTTCGCGGTGATGGTGTCAGCCGTTGCCATGACCAGATCGGTGAAGCGCAGGGCGTAAGCCTGAGCGCCCTTGGCGGCGAGTGCCTGCAGGTCAAGCATGCCGGGCGCACCAGTCACGCTGTGCAGATCAGACATGCCAAATGCAATGATGTTGTGCGCCACAGAGATCGAGACGGCCCCGACCGTTACGGCAGTGTTGTCGGATCCGGTGACCTCGTCCGCATTGGCGGCGGCCATCGCGAGATCGTAGTCCACGGTTCCCACCGTGAGCGTGCTGGATCCAGATCCGCCGATGTCTCCCAGGTTGGTCACGGTGCTTCGCAGATCCGTTGGATCCATGATTAGCTCGTGGAGCAATCGGCCGTAGACCTCCTGCTGTCTGGTTGAGGCACCGGATCCGGTTAGCGTTATTTCGTTCGCCATTGTGGGCAGTCCTTTATCTTGGGCGCTCTGCGCCGCAGGGTTTGTAGTCGGCCCTTTGCGCCCGTGGACTGCCCGGCGGCGGCGTGGCCCGTGTGCCTGCGTCCCTTATCGCCCGTTGATGGTCGGCGGCACCGTGGACACTGGCCCGTCAATGCTAGGCACGTCGCGGCGAGGCTGTCAACCTAGAAGCTGCCGTCCTTGAGAGACGCCAGGATCTGATCCTTATTCGCGGCCCAGTCTGTGGAACTCATGTTCGAGTACATGCCCGGCGTATAGGTCTGCGGTGCTGGTGGTGGCGGCTGGGCCCCGTTGTTCGCTTGCGGCTGTGCCGGGCGGGCTGGCTCCACGGTCACCGCTGGCGCGGCCTCTGCTGTGGGCTGCGGTGCCAAGTCTGCGATCATGCCCTCGCGGTTGGCCTCCCACCAATCGCCCCAGGGCTTGGCCTTGTCGCCCTCGGCCTTGACGTGCTGCTGATGCTGGAACAGTGCGAAGTCTCGCACGCTGCCCTTGGTGACGCCGGCCTCAAGCATGCTGATATGCGCGGTACTGGTGGCGGTGCCGCTGGCGAGATCGGCGCGTGCCGTCTCAAGCTCAGAGCGCAGATCCCCGATGCCCTCGACCTGGGCGCTGAACTGATCCCGCTCCTTGGTCAGGGTCTTGATCTGGGCCTGCACCTCAGAGAGTTGCTCGGTCAAGGTCTTGCGCTGAGCCTCTGCGGCCTTGCGCTTGTCGACCTCGGCCTTGAAGCGTTCTTCGGGGATCATGCTGTCGCTCACTGCTCACCTCCTGTTGCGGGCCTGAAGCTCGCGCCCACGCTGCCCATAATACGATCGGCCGCATCGCGCGGCAGGTTGAAGAACTCGCTTAGCATGGACAGGCCAGCATCGCGCGGCAGGGCACCAACCGCAACCGACTCGACGATCCCCTTAGCTGCCGCAACCTGGGCACCGTTGAGCGCGGTGTCTGCGAGCTTCTCTCCACCATCGGCAGCGATGCCGGGCGCCCCGACTGGCATGTCCTCGGCCTTGCCGATCTCAGATACTGCCACTGTCTCGGCGTGAACTCGGGTGAGCCAGTCGGCGGCCTCGGTGCGGGTTAGGCCCGGCTGCTCCGCCATGACGAGATCGACCACGCTCTGGGTGCCCATTGCGATCCCTGCTGCGGCTGCCTCGCGGCGGCCCTTGCGCTCATCGGCGCTCAACGGGATCTGGGAGTAGCGCAGATTGTAGCCGGCCTCTGGGTACGCGGTGCCCTCGATGGCATTGCACAGACTCGCAGCCAGAGCCAGCACGCGCCGATCTCCCGCCTCCATCTGCGGCACCATCGCCGCTTGCCGCTCGCGGATGAAGGCGCGCTTGAGGCTGATTGCATAGCCGCTCTGTGCGCCTGCTGCTTGCTGCACGTCCGTGGCGCTGATGCCGCTAGAGATCAAGCAGGATTTCTCGAACTCAGAGATCGCCATCTGCAGCCGCTCGGGGTCCACGCCTGCCGCCCATTGCAAAGCCTGCACCGGGCCTGGGCCATCCTGATCCACCATCAGCAGCGTGGTGGGATCGTGCGCTATCTCCCGGCGCGCTGCTTTGTTGGATCCCTTGGTCGCCGTGCCGCGGATCGTCCCGTTCACCAGACCACGGATCGGGCTGCTAGCGTCCCTGAGCACATAGCCAAAGAACGAGTTGTAACAGGCCACCGTGAGCGTGCTCTCGATCTGCTCCTTGCCGGTATACGGATCCCAGAGGGATGAGCCGCCGCCCTCGGCATGATAGAGCACGTAAGGCATCGAAGGCACGCCCTCGACCGTGTACGGGTAGGAGTCTCCGCTGAACTCAGCCCCAAGAACCTGGGTCGTGATGTCCGCGGCTTTGCTCGGGTCCGGGCCATCCGGCAGCATAACGCGGTAACTCGGCTCGTCTCGGATGTCGAGAACGTCCCAGGTCCACCGGGCTTCCTTCTTGCCGTTGCGCTCAAGCGTGCGGATGCGGGCCTCGACCACGACGGACGGATCCGCCGGGTGGTCAGGATGAGCCGAAGCCCACATCATGTCGCTTGGCACAACTCGAAATTGCAGGCCATCGCCAGCCCAGGCAACCCGGATCAGGCTCTCGCGCATGCCGACTACCTGCCGCTGATTGCGCCCAGCCACAGCCCATAGCTCAGCCGCCCGGAGCTTGGCCCCGAAGTCAGACAGCGCGCCCTCATCCATGTCGGGGTGATCGATGGTGGGCGGCTTGCTGTAAAGCTGGGAGAGTTGATCGGTGAGAGACTTGAACGGGTTGCGGGTCATGTCCCTGAAGCCGAGCCGTTCGATCGTCGTGGCTGGCAGGAACTCGCGCAGCCGCTCGTCCAGATCCTGCCGCCACCAGCCCTCAAGGATGCGGCGCCGCAGCCGGGAGTGCTCGCGCCTCGGCTCGTCTGCCGGATCGGGCAGCGTCGGGCGCTGTTGCTGTACGCGGGGATCTGTGAGGCTCTGCATACCCTACCTAACGCGCAAACTCTGCAAGCCACGGCTGCGGGTGTCAAGGAAAGAGCGGCCGATGTAGCGCGCGGCGTCGAGCGCGTGGCTTAACTCCTTGTTCGCTGCCGACCCGTGCGGCCCGTGCCAATGCCGGAGCCCGTCGATGAGCGCAGGGCAGCGGCTGCTCACCCGGAAGTTGTCCAAGACTTGGCAGCCGTGCAGCAGGCGCGACGTATAGACAACCGACCCGGGCCCCTTGTGCGCAGGCTTGACAGTGAACGGCGGCGAGTGCTCGGGCCTGCCACATTGGCGCGCTATGCTCTCGGTGAGCAGTTGGTTGACCTTGTAACCCAGCCCCTTGCCCGCGCTGTTGTGGTCGCCAACTGCGATGTCCACGGCCTCAGGCTGCAGCCCGGCACGCTCGATCATGTCGAGGATCCCTGTAGCGTCCGCGTCGATCCCGGTCTTGCCTGCGCTGGCGTACTCGTCAAGAAACCACAGGCGCGGCCTACCCTTGTTGCCGTCGCGCTCCACCGCCACCAGCAAGGCAAGCTCCCTGCCTGCGTCTTCGCCATGGTCAATTCCCAGACCAATTTCTACCTCGCCCTGCGGTAGCTCATCCGTGATCATCGAGTCCTCCCAGGCCGCGAAGAATCGCCCGGTGCTGCTGCCGCTCCATGCGGCGTGAATGCGCTGGGCGGCCTCGGACTGCAGCGTGTGAGCAATGATGTCGTCGATCTGTTCCTGGGTCAGCCAGGGGCACGCCTCGCGGCTCAGGCTGTAGTGTATGTCCTCGATGCTGCCGCGCTCAACCTCGGCCTTGAGCCAGTCCACCGGGCGGCCTATCGGCGTCAGCGTCAGCCAGACCCGCCCGCCTGTGCTGGTAGTGCGGGCCATGCCCTCGGCGAAGACGCTCGCAGGCGGCGGCTCATCGAACCAGACCCAGGACAGGGTTGCCCCTGCTGCCGCCATCGTGCCCGCTTCCTGACTAACGATCGTCATTGTCGAGCCGTTGCGCAGTCGCAGAATCCGCCGGGTGCCGACCCTGAAGCCGCGATCAGGATCGTACTTGCATGCAGGATGCAGCGCGCCCTTCGGCAGCAACTCCCAGAGCTTTGATTCTATCTCCTTGCTGGCGTCGATGCTGTAGGGCACCAGCCGGCCATGAGAGGGCGCGGGCGGCACGTCCTGATATGGATGCTTGCCTAACAGCCAGAAAAGCGCTTCAGCGGCGCCACAGAAGCTCTTGCCTACCTGATTGGGTGCACGCAGCAGGCGCACCCTGGCTGTGCTGTTGTGAAACCGTTGCTGCCCTGGCGTGGGCCTGTACAGCGCCAGCGGGTTGCGCTCGACCGCCTGCAGTGCTCGGGCAAGGCTCAATGGTTGCGGGCTGCCATGCGTTCCTGCAGCGCGGCGAGGTGCTCGGGTGTCAGCCGCTCGGCGAGTGCGTCTAGCATCTCATCGGGATCTAGCTCGCTGTCGGTGTCTGCGGCCTCCTGCTGCTCTTGCATGGCGACCGTGATGATCTTGTCCACCGCTGTGCCGTGCGCTCTGTTGAGTTCCGTGAAGCCTAGCTCTGCTCGCTGCTCATCGTCCTCTAGTCTGCCCAGCATCTCGCGCCCTGTTCGCACCACGATCTCGGAGGCCATTGCAAGCGCCGCCCTCTTTGCCTGTTGCAACTCCTTGCGATATTCCTCGCTGTCTTGTACCCACCGCCAGACGGTAGACGTTGACGCTACACCACAGCGCCGGGCCGCTTCTGCGAAGGTCGATCCCTCTGCCAATGAAGCAAGCGCAACCTGCCTCTGTGCTTCTGTTGCTCGTGTCCATCCCGGTGCAGCCATGCCACCAGTCTATGCACCTTCGCGCCGATGTCCAGAACCAGCAACGCCCGCCGGAGCGGACGCTGTGGCCTGGGCGGGGTTGGTGGGTTAGCTGTTGCGCCGCGATGAGAGCAGCATGTACTCGCCGCGCTCACTGCCAGCGAGGCCGCAAGTCTGGGCCTTGCCCAAGAGGTAGGCCCAGCGGGCCCGCTCGTCGGCCGCCAGCGGGATGGCCGCCAGCCGGTCGCACTCTGCGAAGAACGCGATGGGGTTGTCGATTAGCGAAGAGAGCGTAGCGGATGCGGTCATGATGACCTCCAAAGCAGTGGCCATTGCGGCCGGGTTGTTAGTGTTTCGTGCGCTGCTCATGTACAGAGGTATACCGCGTCCCTACAGCTACGGTCAAGGGTGTAATCACAGAAAGGTGATTTATTTCCACCGCAGGCCCGCAGTCTAGCGATCAGCCTTCCGGTATTCTCCGCGCCTCAACTCAGCGCCGCAGCCCTGGCAGATGATCGCCGACCAGCCGGCCCAGGCCACCGTGCGGCCTTTACCGCAGCCGGGGCAGGTCACGTTCACGATGTACGCGCCGGAGCCGTTAGGGTGCCGCCGCTTGTGCGAGAGGGTGCCTTTCATGGTGTGCCCCGGTTGGTGGACTCGACCCAGTAGCGATCCGCCCGGTCTTGCGAGAGGGTCCGCCGTCTCTTGCTGGGCGGCCACTTGCCAACCCGCTCCAGCGCCCAGTCGTCGGAGGCCGGGCACCGACCCACCACGATCCACTCACACCGGGTTGCATAGAAGCGGATCTTGAGGCCGGGCCTGATCCAGTTGGCTGCTTCTTTCATGGTCCTGTCCTCCTGCCGGATGGGCTCCGGCGGGCCGTTAGGGGTCAGTAGTTCACAAGCTGGGCCGACTCGGGCCAGCACAGCCAGCCCGCGAAGGCTGCCTTGAGCGCCCGAAGCTCTGCTTGGGCGCGGTGATCTTCGTCCGCCATCATCTCGGCCACGGTCAGCCCTTGGGTGCTGGCGTAGGTGAGAGCAGCATCCACGCCCTCCGCGATCTCGGCGTCGCTGCCGTTGATGTCGCTGCCGCTGATTTCGATTGTCAGGCTCATCGTCTCATCCTCCGTGCGGCTAGGCCGCGAGCGCCCTTATCTGGGCGCGGGTGGTTCGCTTCAGAGTCGCCTTGACTCCGGCGCGGTGAAGCTCTTGGACTCGTCGCATGGCAGCCTTGGCTGTGCCTCGTACCTGCTCGGCGTCGCGTCCCGGGGCTTCGATGGTGTAAATTCGAACTCTCATGACACTGATCGTAGACGACCCCACAGCTACAATCAAGCGGTAGTTACGCATTAGATCAAATGAGTTGCGCTGTTAGCCTCCAGCATCACGATCAGCCCTGCGCTCCATCTCCGCATCGTAGTGCTCCAGTGCGGGCCTGAGCCCTCGCCGCAGGGTCTCCTTGTGCAGCCACTCGGCGTGCCCGCGCGGCAGGCTGCTGGCTGGCTTGAGCCGGTATCCTGAGCGGCGCAGGACCTGGGTGACCGTGGGCTGTGCTGACCAGCCGGCACGGGTCGCCCAATAGGCCCCGGCGGTGCAGTCGCAGATAACGAGGCACGGGTACTCTGTGCCGGCCGCTCCGGCCTCCAGCACCATCACCCGGCCTCGGTCACACTGGCGCGGGCAGTCGGGATCCTCGGGCGCACCGTCCGGGCTCTCGCCTGTGCCGGGAGTCCTGCGATAGGCGTGGAGAATGTCGTCAAAATGCAGCGGGCGGTAGCGAGCCGTCCCCGCCGCGTCGGTGCGGGCAGCATCGAAGGCCGACTGCAGGCGCTCGGCGTCGATGCTGCCGATCTGGCGGTTGAACTCATCCACCCAGGTCTGAGCCTCGGCTCCGCTGGGAGTCCGGGATCGGATGAGTTGTAGGTTTCGGGCTACGATGTCAATAAGCGAGGGCATCGGGATCTATTCCTTTCGCTCGGAGGTTGGCTTCTACTTCGGCTTTCACGTCTTCCAAGGTGCGTTCCCAGGGCGGGCGGTTGCTCTGTGGCTGCTGTGCTGGCTGTGCTGGCCTTCCGGCCTGATCCCATACCCTGGCCTCGTCAATGCGGGCCTCGGCTTTCTCGGGATCGTTCAACCACTTTCCGGGCCCAGCTTTGAACAGGTCCGATCCTGTGGCGTTCTCGCCTCGCCACCATGCCGACTCGGAGATGTGCTCGGTGAGCAGCCGCAGATCGGCGGGATCGTAGTCCTTGAGGTAGCGGGCCCAGCGGGCCAACCTCTTCTTGCTGGCTGCGCTGTTCGCTCTCGGCTTCGCTCCGCTCAGATCCTGCCAGTGCTGATCCAGTTCCTGGGCTTGGGCTGATCTGGGTGAATTGACTGGGTGCTTTGCACCTGTCTTATTAAGAGGATCAGAGGATAGAGGATCAGAGGAAAGAGGGCGATTGGGTCGCGAGGTTGTCGGGCCCGTGTTCAGAGATTCTCCGAAGCCTGCCGCGAGATTCTCCGAACCGTCGCCCTGGTCTGGTTCCGGGTGCCTGCTATCTGGCTCTTGGTGGTGCGGCTTCTGCCATGTGGTGAAGCCGGGCAGGAGAAGGTAGCCCTTGGCGGCGACCGTGTACAGCCTCACGCAGTCAACGCTCACAAGCTCGCTCAGGATCGCGCCGATGTCTAGGCCCGGCTCGTAGGGGAAGGCGGCAGCGTGTACCTGCATCGGCACCCAGCGCAGCCGACCCTCGCGATCTGCCAGGGTCCACAGGCAGACAAACAACAGGCGAGCGTGCGGACTGGTGCCGCCCAAGCCCTCGTGCATGAAGAACTCCGGCGAGACGCTGCGCTTTCTAGCCATCGGCGCGCCCCACCAACCGGGACATCACCTCATATTCGAAGGACTCGTGCTCATCTAGCCAGTCGGTGACCTTCACGGCCCCGCCGGTCCGGGCCTGTAGCAAGCAGGCGAGGCCAGTGCTAGGCCGGGCCCTTCCGGTGACGAGGTGCGAAACCATCCCCGCCGAGATGTTGAGATCCTCCGCTAGCGTGGCTTGCGTGTAGCCCGCCCTGCTGTCGATCCACTCCCTAAGGCGGATAGCCCCTGCACTGTCTGTGTTGTCCATATGCGCCCCTTTCGTCCCCATAAAGTACACGCCTGGGAAAAATAGGCAAGCTATTGACACCCGAATTCAAATGAATTAGCGTTCCTCTAGTTGGGCATGCCGCCCGGCGGAGGACAACAACCACATGACGCCCGACGAGAAGAAGCGGATCTTGCGGCTGGCCGAAGAGGTCGCCGCCCTGAGCCCGATGCTCGGCTACTGGCTGGCAGACCACGCCCAGGCAACGCGCAACGAAGCACAAGCCACGCTGAGCCCTATTGCCTTTCACTTGCTGGACCGCATTGGACACCACCCACCCGACGCGTGCCTCTGCGGTGGGGACACCGTCACGGGGAGCCCGTGGGCCAATGACCAGTAACCGCACCCGCGCCGCCCTGGGCGACTACGATCCCGGCGTGCGCAAGCAGGCCACCGGCTTTGAGCCTCCGATCTTCTGCGACTTCTGCGGAGCCGAGGCGCTCCACGTCATGGCAGAGCATGGCCGATCCACATTCACCGCGCGCTGCGCTGACTGCACCGCGCATCACCTGATAGCGAACGCCACTAGGAGGACAACCGATGGCAACACCTAAGAAGCACGAGAGCTTTGCTGCCGCGATAGCGGCGGCCCAGTCGAACATGAGCAACGTGATCAAGAACGCGAAGAACGAAGCCTTTAGGAAGGGAGGCAAGCCCAGCGGCTACGCGGACCTCGCCGCCGTGCGTGACGTGGCGCTGCCTGCCTTCAACGCTGAAGGCATCGCGGTGCTTCAGGCTGTGGATGGTGGCGACGGGTGGATCACGGTCTCCACGTCGCTCCTGTGGGGCTCTGGGCGGCTGGAAGTTGGCCGCTGCTCCCTGCCGCTGGGTGAGCCTAAGAACCTGAAGCATGAATGCGGGTCGATTTCCTCCTACTTGAGGCGCTACCAGTTGGCCTCGTGCGCTCAGATTTCACAGGTGGACGACGACGGCAACGGGCAGGGCTACGCGGTGCCGCCGAAGGCACCCCGCGCCACCAAGGCCCAGCAGTTGGCGGATCAGCAACTGGCGAAGGTCAAGCAGATCCTCAAAGAAGAGGCAGGCTGCCGCAACCCCGACGCCGCCGACGAGGTGATCCGCTGGGTGACCGGCGACTGCTGGTCGCTGGATAGCATGCACGCCGAGCCGGGCGGCCCTGGCGACGTGCTGGCGGCACTGCAGGAGCGCAACGAGAACGGCACCCCGTACACGTTCATGAGAGACGCGGCCGACGACGCCGGGCGCAAGGAGGCGAAGCAATGAAGATCAACACGGTTACACTCTTTGGCCACCTGGGATCAGACCCCGAAGAGAAGGACGGCAACGCGGGCCCTTACGTCAAGTGCCGACTCGGAGTGAACCAGGGGCGCGGCAAGGAATCTATGTGGTTGGGGATCGTAGCCTTCGGCTGGGCCCGGATGGCGCGGGAGGACTTGATGAAGTGCGCCAAGGGCGACGGGGTAACGGTGACCGGCACCCTCGAATCGCGCGAGTACGACGGCAAAGAGTACTTCTCAGTTGTCTGCTCTACAGTGATGGCAAACGGCCCCAGCACTCACGATATCGGCGCGAGTGAGCGCCAGTACCGCAAGGCCCCGAGCCCCGGCAGCGGCACAGTGGATCCCGACGATGACGTCCCGTTCTAAGCCAATGCCGCCCGGCGCGGACCTGTTGCGCGCATGGCTCGACCGGCACGGCGTGACACAGCGGGCGCTGAGTCGCAGGCTGGGAGCCTCGCAGGCCACGATCTGCAACATCCTCAAGGGATCGGCACGCCCCGGGCTTGCGCTGGCTGAGCGGATCGAGATGGCGACCCGATACCCCGACGAGGCAGCCCGCGCTCCGGTTGCTGGAGTCCGCGCTTCAGCATGGCTCACAGAGCGCGACCGCGCCGCCCTCGCCCCGCTCAAGGCTGTGGCCGAAGAGGTCGAGGCCCGCGCCCGGCAGGATGTGATCTCGGCTGTGGCTCGCTGGGCTGAGTGGATGCAGAGCGAGCGAGACCGGCTGATCCTTGAGATCGGTAGCGAGACGATGGTGGAGCCTGCCATGATGGAGAATCTCTTTGAGCACGAGCGGCTGATCGCGGCTGCTCAGAACCTGATAGGAACACGCCATGAGTAGCGATCCCAACCACCACGGCAGCCGCTGGAGCGATGGCGACGACGGCACCGCCCGCTTCGGACCCCGCCGCCACGATTGGCCGCGAAAGTCGGCAGCAGAGATCGGCTGTGAGATCCCGCCGGAGCCGAAGGCAGCCCAGCCGCAGCCAACGCCCAATGACTGGGAGCCGGAGACCACTGATGCAGACCGCCGCGAGATCCGGCGCGAGCAGGCCGAGGCCGTCAGCGGCGACCCCTTGCGATGGCGGGCCTCTCGTGGCTGATGTCGAAGGGCTGGAGTGCTGGACCTGCACGCTCTACGGCGACCCCGTCGCCAAGGGTCGGCCCAGGTTCGCGCGGCGAGGCGCGAGGGTGATCAGCTACACGCCTGCCAAGACCTCGACCTTTGAGACACAGGCAGCCGCACACCTCCTTGCCTCTTGGGGCGACCGGCCACCGCTCAGCCAGCCGTGCGAGTT
>Ga0209128_1000802_pt1 | contig 22646 bp, 17 predicted proteins | sample ETNvirnome_6_100_FD_184072 | JGI IMG/M metagenome (GOLD analysis project Ga0209128, IMG submission 184072) | Marine viral communities from the Pacific Ocean - ETNP_6_100 (SPAdes) (version 2) | ecosystem: Environmental > Aquatic > Marine > Oceanic | place: Pacific Ocean | collected 2013-06-19 | reverse complement strand
CAACCACAACCTGATACACTACCATCATGCCCACCACTTCACCATTCATCGACCTTCGCCAAAGGGGAACCACTCCCCTTGAGGTCGGAGTCCGAGACGGTCACCGCTGGTGTGGGTTCCTTTTCCGCCCCGCCCTGCGAGGGCTCAAGCTAGACCTCAACTGCGACTACGGTCAGACTGACGGTCGCCATGGGTTCTATAACGAACCCGTTCTGAACAAACTGACCCCCGCCAAGGCCGCCTACGTAGTCGGTCACGAGTGTGGTCACATCTCGCTGAACCACATCGAGAGGTTCGCCCGATATAAGGAGGCTAAGATTTTCTGGAATGGCAAGGTCTGGTCCGCCGCCAACGTGGCGAGCGACCTGATTCTCAATGCGTGGTTACGCAAACTCAACGAGGGCGCTCGTCAGGAGATGATCAACGCCGGACTCACTCCCTACGATGTGATGGTTCCACTCGGTGACATTCTCATCGACATCCCTGAACTCTACGATACGCGGGACAAAATCCTCTGCCCCAACACGGGCCTCTGGATAACCAACCCGAACAAGGAAGACCTGTCCTCCGAGCAACTCATCGAGAAGATCCTCAAGACCCACCCCGTCCCCCCGATCAACGTCGGTGGTGGCTCCGAGCAGTCCGACGAGGAAGGCGAAGAGGCTGGTGGCTCCGGCTCCGGCACCCCGAACCCTGACTCCGGCGACGAGGCTGGTGAGCAGGGCGGCGGTGGCTCCGGCTCCGGCGACGAAACTTTTGACGGTGATTCTTCGGGCAATGGTGAAGCCTCGTCCTCTGACGAAAGTGCAGGGGGCGGGGCAACCGTCGGAGAGTTCGGTGGAGGTCACGATGATTTCCGTGAGCCTGAGCTGGAGGACGGTGAGACCCTTGAGGAATTCCACGAGGCCAACCGTGCCGAGGCCAAGCAGGCTGTCTACGAGGACCGCGTCAACGAGGCCAAGGGACTCGGTGGTGGCAACGGCCAGTTCGCATCGAGCGACCTGAACCGGACCACGAACCGTGTCCCGTGGACCGAGCACCTTGCCAACTGGTTTCAGACCCGCTCCGAGGAGGGGTTGGACCGCCCGTTCTGCCACCGTGCCTTCGACCGCAACGGTATCGTCCGCCGCGCTCGTGGGTCCAAGGTCGCAGGGGAGCTTGTGTTCCTCGTCGATACCTCCGGTTCCAACGTGAACAAGATGGGTCCGATGCTCGACAAGGTGCAGGAGGTGCTCGACCAGTTCCAGCCCCGCCTCACCCACGTTGTGCCAGTGGACCGGACAGTCCACGAGACCCACGAGGTGGCTGCTGGTGGGGCGCTCCCCGAGACTCTCGGCGGTGGCGGTGGCACTCTCTTCAAGCCAGCCTTCGACTGGGCCGAGGAGAACGCACCCAACGCGGACGGGATCATCTACCTGACTGACGGCTACACTTGGGAGCACGATTGGAACGCACTGGTCGAACCCAACTGCCCCGTGCTGTGGCTCTGCTTCGGCTACCACTCACCCGAGGACATCGGTGTTACCTGCTACCACTTCGGTGAGCGGGTTGCCATCAACGTAGGATAACCTTCAACCATTAGAAACTAGATACATGCCAATACTAGCAACCGAAAAACGGTGGAGCAATCAGTCTGATCTGGTTCTCTCCGCGCCCGTCCTGTGGGAGTTCAACCGCAAGCACTTCATCATCGAGGTGCGTGGTCTTGAAACCACAGAGTTGACCTGCATCTACGTGACGACAGGTACCCTGTGGGGATCATGCACCCTGTGGAAAAACTGCTGCTCTGTGAGTGACCTGTGTGCCTGTCTCAAGCATACATTTGAGACGATTGATGCGGATCACGATGCCCCTGTCGCGGCCCCTGATGGGTGGGAAGTTTTAGATTAGGAAGACTAGAAGATAACCTGCCATGAAAACAATTCAACTCTCCCTCTCCGACGCGGCCTTCAGCAGGATCAAGAATGAAGTCTTTGTCGCCGCGCTAAGTCAGAACGAGTCCGGCATCCACCTTGCGTGGAAACTGGTGCTCGACGCGATGGAGCGCGGAGACACTGAGAAGTTAATTGAAACAAGAGAGGAAAAAGAAAACGCATGAGAGATTTTATTCAGACAATGTGGCTGCGACTGTTCGTGTTAGCGGCAGGGAAGATGGGCTTCAGGTTCCTCTTCCCATACGAGAAGGACATGGTCATCCACGTTGCCATCTCCGAGACCGCCCTGCTCTCCTCCATGCGTGAATTCATCGACGCCCACGAGGCCGAGGCGGAGCAACGTAGAAAGAAAGCATTCGCTGAAGTGGAGACCGTGATCCTGTCCGCCGAGGAGTTTGAGGACGAAGAGGAAGAGGAAGAGGAAGAGAAGTGGACGAAGGAAGACTGGAAAGACTGGAGAGCCGACGACCACATCAACGACGGGGAGAAAGTTTAACTCAAAAAATAAAATATCAGATAACATCTCATGAAAAAAAACTGGACACTACTACGATACTCCTCGACCGACCAGCGCCTGTGGCAGGACGACGAGGGGAAACTATACCTCGCCGACCACAGCGGTGACGGGAACATAGCAGGCTGGAACAGCACACTGATGTGCAGGCACGACATTGACACCGTTGGCACCCCTGACGACACGGACGACGGGCCTCTCCGCGTCCTCGTCCCTCAGTCCAAGGTGGGTGGTTTGCTCAAGATCAACTACGATCCTGAAGCCACGCACCACGGCCTCAAGTGCCAGATCCGCGTTGTTGTTGAGAGGAGCCGGAACAACAAGGTGGTCCCGATCAACGTGGAACCTTCCTTGGCCCTGAACCTTGGACGACGACTCGGGGTTCCCGTGCTCCTGAACATCCCATCTGATGTGAACGAGGACGAGCTGGAGAACAAGAGAGTCGAGGACGCTTTGCGCCTCCACCTCCCCGTCGAGGGCGTCACGATCTGCAACCTCAGTGAGCCAGCGAGAACCCACCCCGTAAAAAAAGAGCAGAAAGTTGTTGACTAAATTCCACCTTTGTGTTATAATATCATTATGCCCAGCATCCACCAAAGCATCACCGACATCTTCGAGGCCGCCCGTCCCAAGGGACCGAGGCCCGAGGTGGTTGCCCGAGTCCTGCAAGACATCAAGGACTCCCTGCACGATGGACCCCGCGCCGGAGCCGACTTCGACGCCCACCAGATTGCCAAGGAGATCGACGAACTAGAGAACGAGTAATGACTGCAACCCTCTTCCTGATCCTTGTCCCCCTCACCCTACTGATTATCCTCCGGCGGAAACGCACAGAAACTACCAAGAACCAATGAACGAATTCAGAACAGACACTGGCCGCATCGATGTAACCAAGTTAACTATGGAGGATGTGGTGGATATCATCAACATCTTCAAACCACACATCGATGTCTTCATGGGATCACGTAAGGATGTGATGGCATACATTGAGAAAGTGGACGGCCAGTTCGACGCCGCGTGTCCTTCACATATGGAAGGCCCAGCTAACTATCAACTCTCTTGCGAACTCAATGCTGAAGAACCAGCAAACCTGAACGGCCCCACAATCCAGTTGAATCTGGAGTGTGTGAACTGGGGTCATGAGTAACTCAAAAATAAAATCTCCACTTAACGCCCGCTTAATTTATTTGCAGAAAGTCGTTGACTAAACTTTACCCGTAGAATATACTATCCCACATGACTAAGATATCTTCCCTCCGAACCCTCCTCGAAAACACCCAAGCTGGCCTCGACCTCCTCATGGAGATGGACGACGTTCAGTTGGACATCCGAGATAGGGCAGCCGACCTGACCTCCGCCCTGCAACAGGAGCGCGAGGCCGCCGACGAACTCATCGAGGGACTCCGCGAGGTTCACATCGGGTCAGGTCCGAGAGGGATGGGATACAAGGGCAAGCGAGCACACCTTGAGGAATTGGTTGAGGCCTACGACGAGGCTCGCGACGAAGCGGCGACCATGCTGGCGGAGGGCGGGGACGCCCGTGCCGAGGCCCGTGTTGCCAATGTCGTCAAGGATATCGTGCCTCCCTCGGAAGAGGAAGAGGAAGAGGAAGAGGAAGAGGAAGAGGAAATCACATCCCTTGCGGACCTCATTGCCGAGAACATCGACGGGTCTTTTACACCGGAGGACGGCTGGTCGGACCCCACTTCACGGACAACGTCTTTCTACGATTCCATCCGTAGACTCGGCCTCCGCAAGAATGCCATCACGGCCTTGGAGAAAGCCGACATCTGCAACCTCGGGCAGTTGATCAGTCAGACCCCTGACTATCTTCTCAGCCTGCATCAGTTCGGGACAGGTTCTTTGGACAATGTATTGGAGGGCCTCGACGCCCTCGGCCTTGACTGGCCCAACGGGAAGCATGTGCAGGGCCTTGAAGGTTTGTGGAAACACAAGAACAAGGAGGTGACCACCACGAATGATCAGTTGGATTTTGGCACCCCCGCAAAGCCTGTGCTTGATCCGGAAGAGAAGCGCAAGGAGGTTCGCCGCCGCAATGCTGCGTATGCACGGACTTATTATAAGAAGAACCGGAAGAAGATTCTGAAGCAGCAGTCAGTCTACAGGCAGCGGACACGCGTTCGCTTACAAGATCTGGAGGCCAAGGCCAACGAAAGGGGGGACCAGTAACATGTGGGTCTTCACTAACAAGGGCTTCTTCTCCATCGTGGAGGACAGGGACAACGCCAACAACCACCTCGTCCGTGCTCGGATGAAGGGTGACTTGGAGCGCCTCTTCAAGCCCTACGGTGTCACCAAACTTCAAGTGGAGGAAACTCCCGACGCCGACTACCGATTCAGGGTTAGCCTCCACAAACCTGTGGTGACCAACGCCATCGGGGTGGCGGTCGATGAGATCGACTATGATAATTTCAAGAATAGCTATCGGGATAATGAGAAGATCCCCCATACCCTCCGGTCCCTGACACATTACCACATGCACGATGTGTGGTCAGCGATGCACGAGGCGCAGGAACACGGCAAGGACTACGAGGAGGCCGAGGAGGGATTGAGATCTGCCAAAGTGCATGATTAAAACCATTGGACATTCTGTTAGAAGTGTGTATAATTCCCAATTACAAACTCGTGAACCGCTCTCAAAACATGAACACACTACACTCTGGGTGCCCGATTGGGTGGGCGGTTACCCTGACTATCAATACCGATAATGAAAGCCAAGCCCGAACCATCCTCTCGCTTCTCACCGAGGCAGAAGAGAACGGGGACTTGGACTTCGCGTTCAACTGCCGGATCGGACAGATCACCGAGAGAGTCGAATTCGACAACGCGCTTTAACATGAAAAAAGAATTAGCACTTTACGAGACATTCACGCTGGCACTGTCCGCGTTCGCTGGGACACTAATCCTGATCCACGCGGGCCTAGCCTTGATCGAATTTCTTACGTAATCCTTTCGAGCCGCTCAGGCATGGTGCGCGGGGAGATCCTGCGACGGGTCAGCTAGTCCTAATGAAACACCTGAGTGGCTCCCCCCAAAAATATATCATAATGTTCTTGACCTAATCCCACCCATCATGTATACTAGCACCACATTAAAATGAGCAAGACACTATTCCCCAAGCAACTGGAAGCGTTCCAGTTCTTTCTCCATCGTCTCCAGCAGGGCCTCGCCACTCTCGATCAGGCCGACATGGGGACTGGCAAGACAGTGGTCGCTGTCAAGCTGGCAGCCGCCCTCGGCAAACCCATCGCGATCATCTGCCCCAAGGCTGTCATCCCTGCATGGAAGCAGGAACTGGCAGAGGACAACATCACTGCAACCTTCATCCTGAACCTTGAAGCCTTGCGGACTGGCAAGTCCGGCTACGTATCCAAGGTAGGGAAGAAGACTTTCAAGTGGCTCATCGACCCCGACACCGTTGTGTTCGTGGATGAGATCCACAAGTGCAAGGGACCGTTCACCCAGAACGCTGCCTTGCTGATCTCCCTCATCAAGCAGGGCTACCTGATCCATGGCATGTCCGGCACCAGTTGCGAAGACCCCACCGAGATGCGGCCCCTCGGCTTGATGCTCGGCCTCCACTCCGGCGACAAGAAGGAGGACGGCTTGAAGAGGTGGTGGCCGTGGATGCGTATGTATGGGTGCGAGAAGAACGAGTGGGGTTCGTGGGTTCTGGAAGATCCCTTCCACTTGCCTCAACTCCGCCAGCTCATGTATTCCACCAGCACCCACCGACTCACGGTGGATGACTTCCCGACTTCCTTTAAGGAGAACCGTGTGTTCACGGTCCCGATCCAGTTCCGCGAGAACAAGAAAATTGTGGCGGCATACGAGAGTCTCGGCATCACCCCTCAGATCATCGAGGACTTCATCGAGAAGGGAACCGTGACCGACTCCGAGCATATCCTCGCCAACATCACTGCGGCCCGACGATTGGCCGAGGCATTCAAGGTGGTGGATCTCGCCGAGATGGCGGAGGATCTTATGGCCAACGGTAAGTCAGTAGTTCTTTTCGTCAATTACAGTGACACGATTGACGCCCTCCGGCTCCGCCTCAAGTGCGACCGGATCGACGGGCGACAGTCCGACGCTGACCGCCAGCGTGTGATCGATGAGTTCCAACGGGACGAGACCCATTGCGTGGTGGTCAACGCCGCCGCTGGCGGGACGGGGATCTCCCTGCACGACACGCTTGGCAACCGCCCACGCGTGGCGCTGATCTCTCCCACGTTCAACTGCAAAACATACAAGCAGGTGCTCGGTCGCATCCACCGCAACGGCGGGAAGAGTGACGCCCTCCAGCAGGTGCTGGTCGCAACGGACTCCATCGAGGAGCATGTGATGCGGGCCATCGGTCGCCGCCTTTCCAACCTCAACGAACTGCACGGTGTATAAACATATCGTCCGCGAACTCTACCCGAACGGGATGCCCATGATGATTCAAGGTGAGGTTCAACTCGATGAGGATTGCGATCTTTTCCATTGGGCAGGCGGCGGCGAACCGACCGTGGACCCTGACACCTGTAGCCTGTATCCTGTCATCGGGGATAAGGTGCTCCCCGCTTCCCCCGCCCTCGATGCCAATTCTCAATACAAGATCGCCATCAGACTAACCGACCTTATCCGCAAAAATTAAAATGACATTATCTAAATTGCAAAGCCGCCAAGCCACCGAGCACCAGAAACGTGCCAACGAAATCATCGAGAACGTAGCCAACCGCGAGTGGGCGAAGGACACCCTCGCCAAGAACCTCGACGCCCTCTACCTGATGGGCATGAGGCACGGCTGGGAGGCTGCCAAGCTCGGCATCGAGGGCGAGAGCTAGTCGTCCAGCTTCAGGAACCTTGGGTTCTCCGAGTGTTCGTTCATCAGCCACTTGAGTCTTTGCTGCCCTTGTGGCGTCTTCATCAGGGCCTCGACGAGGTCAGTGGTTGGGACCGGATTCTCCATGAACCCTGCGAAGAGTAGCTTGGATCTCCGCTCCCCATATTTCGCCCCGCGTAGTTGCTGGTAGAGTTCGAGGTTATCAACCCCCAGTCCACGGAACCCGCGCATGGCCTGCGCCAGTTTGCTGTTGATCCTCATGCGGGACTTCCTGATGTCCCTGTGGATGCTCCTGACCTCGCCCTCGCCCATGCCCTTGGTCTGCTTGAGCTTGTTGAACCTCTGCTGGACGCGCCGTTGCTCGTCCCTCAGTTGGTATACGACCCGAGAGAACTGGTCGGCTGGGTCATTTGAGATGGGCCTTACCGGATAAAACTCACTCATAATTATCCCGAACGGTGAGTCAGCGAACTTGTCCACCTCGCCTCCCGCTGCCTTCACCGCCTCGAAGATCTTCATCGGAGTCCGTGGGCCGTAAGCCTCCTTGCCGACGTAGCCCACCATCTTGGCCGTCTTCCTCCACAGCGGGTCCGACCCCTCGTAGATTGGCCTGCCTGATCTGGCGTCTCGGTTCTCCTTAACGTCGATGATAGATCCGGCAAGGATCTGGTCCCCGAGGTATGGCTCAAGGAACGAGGCCGCGATGATCTTCTCGGCTGCGACCATCGGCTCACCCCTCACGAGGTGCTCCATCCCACGGAGGAACGGGTCAGCGATCACGGCGAACGGGTTCAGGTAGGTGAGGTCGAACGTGGTGAGGTCTCCCTCTTTGCCCCCTGCCAAAGCTCGCGCCCCTGCTGCGACATTGACGCCCAGTATTTTCTTGTCCCCCCTGAAGTAATAGAAAGTATGATTTCTGAGATAAGGGGGAAGGGACATGCGGAACGCCTCGTCCTCGTCCTCGCTCATGTCGGATAAGAGTTTCTGGAGCAAGACAGGCATCACAGTCGAGAATATTGCCACGGCACTGAGGCCCGTCATGCGCTGCCTACCACGAGACTTGATGACTGGGTTAGCGTCACGCATCTCCTTCCTTGCCAACGTAAACGTGTTCACCGCGATTCGTGGAACCTCCGCCGTGAACCGGATGAACGGTGCGATGAGGAGTCCCCAACTGGACCCGCTGATCTTCTTGATGATCGGGAGCGCACGGGCGTAGGACTGAGCGGTGGCCGAGATGATGTCGGCGGCGTGTTGCTTCCGCTGCATCGGGGACATGAGGGAATACTTCCGGTCCTTCTTCGGCATCCCCTTCTCAGCTTCGGCTGCTTTCTCGATGACCGCCAACTCGTGCTCAAAGTATCCGATCTTGTAGAACGAATCCATTGCGGACCCGAGGCGAGCCGCCTTGTTCTGAGCCTCTCGCAGAAATTTAGCCCCCACGTTCTTGGCGGACGCTCTCTTGTTGAGTTTCTGTAGTTGGTCTTCAAGGGACGCGAACGTCTCCTCACCTTGTATCAGCTTGAGCATGATCTCGGAGCGGACCTCGTCACCAAACACCCCGAGAGCTTCAAGCTCCCGCAGGTATGTGCTGGTCTGGGCTTTGTTTCCCGTCCATGCCCTGCCCGCAGCCCTGAGCGCGGACATGCCCGTCCCCTCGGTGGGGTCGCCGGAGATGAGGGACTTGCCCGCCCCCCAGTATCCTTGCGCGGGGCCAAAGAAGAGCACGTTACTGAGCATGTTGCGGAGGTAGAATCCCACCGAACCCAACGTCTTGACAGCCATGGCGAAGCCCGTCGCCTTCTGGGCGTAGGTCATCGCGTTGTGCAGCGCCTGAGAGGACGCGTCGTTAGGCTCCCTGACGGTCTGCTGGAACATGGGTTTGATGTCGTCGTGAACGTCCTTTTCCACCCACATCCCAGCCAACGGGTTCAGCCCACTGTCAGCACCGGAGGATACGATTTGCTCCATCGAACTGATGCGGTCGAACTCCTCCTTCGTCTTGGCTTTCTTGAGGGCGTCCTTCTTCTGCTGGTTGGTCATAAGCCACCCGTCAACTTCACCTTGCTGCCTCATCTTATTAAGGAATGACTGGTGGGCGGCGATCTTGGAGACCGTGCCTAACGTGTAGAGGAGCGAGTCGATGCTGTCCTCCGGCACGTTGTTCGCGCCCATCAGGTCCGCGAGCGGCTTCGGGATCTCGGCCCTACCTTCAAGGTTCTTGGTCAGTGCCTTGAGAGAATCAGACATTCTGGTGGGGAGAGAGGCGGGCTTCCCTGCGAAGTCGAACGCCGACGCGAAGTCCATCGGACCCGTGTCCGTGTCAAAGGACTGGAGGAAGTCACGGGCCATCTGGTAGCCCAAGGACTGTCCGGCCTGTTCCCTGCTGTCGTATGCCGCTTCGGCGGCAGCCTGAGCGTCGGCATTGGTGCGTCCATCCCTTCGGTGTCTATCATATTCAAACTTGATGAACTGGTCCCGCATGAAGTCGATGGCCGCGTCCCTGACGGCCTTGTCGTTAGCCGACTCCGACGTAAGGATGCGGTTCACATAGTCGGTGTCGGAGAACATGTGATACCTGCGCGTGACGTAAAGCCCCATATTGTTATCGAACTTAACGCTCAGGTCTTTCGCGGAGAACACCCCGAACAGACTCTTGGCCTGAGCAGATAGCTCATCAGTCAGACGCCGGAGGTCGAGCAGGACAGGGAACAGACTTGGGGCGGTGGACCGTAGTCTGTCGAACGCCTCGTTCCTGTCCTTGATCATGTCCGCCTTCTTTGTCTCAAACGACTTGTCCTTGGCGTCTTCGTATTTTTGCTGGGCCGCTTCGTCGGCGGCTCCCTTGGTAGTCCCGAGCGCCGCCTTTGACGCCTCTTGCTTTGCCCTTCGGGCGGCGGCGGCAGCTTTGTAGAGTGGCTTGCGTTTGTCTAGGTCCGGTTCGGCGGCGTCGATCTTCACCTTCTCGGCGTCCTCGTCCTGCTTGTGTTTCGCATACTCGGTGGCGAGGTCGGCCTGATACTGGGCGTGGGCTGCATCCTTCTCCTTGTTCCGTGCATCCAGCAACACGTTGTCTGGGTCTGGGTCGATGTTGTCTGTGGTTCCGGTGGCCGCTTGGATGTCGTCCCACGGGATGTCGTCGGGGTTTGGGAAGTCCGTCTCCAGAGCAGACTTATACTTGGAATGGTATTCCTCGACGGACTTGTCGGACGTTCTGAGGAACGCGTCCCGCTGCCGGACGTAACGCTGCACAGTTGGGTCGGTCTCGCCCTTGAACAGTTTCCTCCACGTTCCCTTCACTTTCTGGAATGGCCCCTTCTCGATGAAGGGCATCTCCAGAACCTCGATGAACTGGCTGTAGTCCACGCCCTCCGAGTTGAACTCGGACGGGAGGTCGGACGCGTCACCGAACGTGATGCCGGAGTGGATGAATGCGGGGCTGGCTGGGTTGAATCGCTCGTGCAGGGGGACGATGTTGCCCTCCAAGTCCAAGGTAACGGGGGCGTTGCTCTTGACCAGATGCGGGTTCCTGATCGCAAGGTTCATGTGCTCGTCCTTGATGATGCCGTTCGGCTGCCTGTCTTGGTCAGTATAAGTCCACCCTTCAGTGACCAGCATCCCGTCGTATTTAGCCATGATCGCTTCCACTATCAGCGGCTGTTCCCACATCCCCCATTGCCCGTCCTTTATTTGTTTTAGAATATGTGCATTGAACGCTTCGCCAGCATCGCCGAATCTGGTTGGCTCATTAATAAACTTCATCAGGAGTCGGCGGGTGTCACCAGCGGCTGCGGCGGCGGAGGCTGCGATAGTCTGCGGTATACCCGCATCCTGCAATGCGGTGGCTAGGGTCAGTTCGTCCATGAACTCCTGCCAGTTGACGCGGGGGTCGAAAACCTCCATGTCCGCTTTCATCACCACCGGAATGATTGCGTGGCCTTCTCCTGCTGGACTTTCAGTTGCGAACTCATTTGCCGCGTCAGCCTCCGAGGTGAAGAACACAAGCCCCCAGTTTCTCGATGTCTTTTTCCGCTTGAAGATGTCAAATTTAGGGCGGTCTCCGCGAGCGGCTTCAAGCTCGCCCACCGTTGGAACAGCGTCGGAAGTTCCGTGAAGCAGTTGCCGCGAGGACAATAATCCAGACCCAAACCCTGCGATTTCCACTGCCCGATCAACCAGAGGTTGCAGCCGCTCCCGCAACTGTCGCACCCTCTCGGAGTGCGGGGGCGGGGCGGGCGGGAGATACCCAAGGGATTTCTGATACTCGTAGTCTTTTTGGTTTCCCTTAAATTGCAGGGCGTAAGCGTCGGCGATCCCCTGCGACTGGGTGAGGGCGGTCTTCTCGTCTTCGGTTAAGTCTGGGTACGCGGAAAGGATGCGGGCGTGTTCGACCTGAACCTCTTTCAGTTCCTTGGTCTGCTCCGCTGTAAGTTCTACATCCTCCCAAGTGAACGCATCGAGGTCAGTGGAGGAGGCGGTAATGCCGGAGGCTATTTGTTCGCCAACTCTTTCCGGCGTAATGCCCGAAGCTAGCTTTCTTCCTTCTTCGGGCTGGGGCGTGATCCGCTGAAACCTCTCCCGCCGATCACGAACCCACGTTTGAACATCGGGTGTGAATCGGGGACTGGTTTCGAGGATAGAAGCTCCTTCAGGGTCGGACGCCCAGTCGTGGTATCCGTATTCTCCGACGGTTGTGAAGTATTCTTGTTCTGTTTCATTACCAAATTCTCCAATTATTTTAGCATCCCATTCCGCGTCTGTCAACACAGGAAGCATGTTCATGTAGTCCATCTTGTAATTAACTACAATGATTTCATTGGCAGATATCTGAGTGAACCCGTAGTCAGAGTGGATCTTGCCGAGCCTCTCTTGTATGTCTTGCAAGTCTTGCGCGTTAAGATCGTTAGCAAATTCCAACTTAACTCCTGCGGATTGCTCGCTTCCTTCGACAACGAACTCCCCCTTGGTGGTGGCTACTCGTTCTACAGAATACTCCGCCTTGTTGGCTGCGAACGTGTCCGCTTCCTCGCGGGTTTTGAAGTTCCTTAATACTTTGCCGTTCTGGTTCTTAACCTTGTAAACGACTTTCTCTTTACCTATGTCGGCGGCGTATTCTTCAGCCTTTTCCTGCGTGTCAAACTTCCGTATGGCCCCTGTATCCTTGTTCACTACCCTGTAGTGGACATCCTGCTTCGTCTTCTTAATGAACCTAGCCCACGGCACGGCGTCTTGGGTAAAGATAAACTGGAGCGCCCGTGCGTAAGCGCGGATGGCATCGTCATCATAAGTCCCCGCTGGTTTATTGGGGTAAAGGGTGGACAATACGTTCGGGGTCACGCCGCCTGCGTAGCCTCCCGTGGATATTTTCGCTGTGGAGATGGCGATGCCCAGTTCCTTTGCGAGGAGGTCTTCACCAGTCGTGGGGTCCACGATAAGCTCCATCGCCTGTGCAGTGAACGATAGCTTCTCGTCAAAAGACATGGCGTCTAATCGTTTTCCTACCTCCGTTTCTGTAGACGCAATCACCTCCCACGTTGCCAGCATCCCCATCGTGTTGACAAAGTAGTCAAAAGAGCGGGAGGCTTCCACGAAGTCAACTCCGGTGGCGGCCAATGCGTTTTCGGTCCAACGCCGCTGGTGCCTGCGCTCGGCATCTTTGTCGGGGAACGAACGCTGTAGTTGCCCTCCCGCGCCCCGTTCGCGCACCATGTCCCCTTCCGCGATGCTCTCTGCTTCCGTCTTCTGCTTAACTTCCTTCTGCTCGGAGCGGGCCTTGATCGCAGTCCATACCATGGCCTGCACTTGGTGGGCCTCGTATCGGGGTTCCCCTTCCGCAAGGCTTTGATTCAAGGAGTAGGTGAGGCGGTTGATCATCTTCTCGGAAAACCCGAACGCCCCTTTCCCTTTCTCGTCGGTCAGCCCAATGGTGTCATACCCCATGGCCCTGTAGACCCACATGTCCACGGTGACGGGCTGTTGGATTTTTTCCAAGAACGCGGTGTCAATCCGCATGGATCTCAGTTGTTCCGGTGTCGCTTGTTGCACGATGTGGAACATGATGTTCTTGTAGAAATTGTCCGTTTTTCTTCCGGTCCAATCCCTGTTGTCGTAAAGAACAGCGCGGGCTTTGTTATCTTGAACGGCGGTTTTTACAGAGAAATCTCTACGCGAGACGTTGTTAGCGTGTTGCTCGTAGGCCCGAACAGCAAAGTAAGTGTTCACTTCTACTCCAGTTTGCGGGGAGTAGATAGCTAACAGGGCGATTAACTTCTCGGCCTCGACAACGTCGCCGTTGGTTATTTCGAGGATCTTCTCGGCGGCATCTTCATACCAGTAGCGGCCAACGGCACCTTCGACAGCGAGCTTCTTTACCTGTTCTTCCAGCTTCTCAACGTCCTCTTCTGTTGTGACGCGTGGCGGAGCACCTTTGAATTTACCATCGTTTGTCCGCAGGTATTCAAGGTCTTCAGGGAAGACACCGTCGAACTCAAAGTTACTGACCGTGATGGGGGGAACCGTGATCCCTGACGCAAGGGCCTCTTGTTCGTAGGGCACGTTAAGTATATTATCGCGTCTCGCGATAAGGGTGTCGGCCATCTCGGTGCTCTCGGCACTCACTCCCATGACGCTCTCGACTGCCGACTGGATCGTCTCGCGAGTCATGTTGCGTAGCGGGGCCGCGCTATTCTGCAAGTCGCTGGCGGTCATGTCGTCGAACACCTCCGCCGCCGTCCCTCTCTCACGGAGCGTATCAAATTCAGAACCCTCCTCGTTCCAAGCACCGCCCTTCGGTTCGCCCTGCGCCCTGAACTCAAGTGCGCCACCCGTGTCCACATGAACCACGCGCCCTTCACCGTCAACCATGAGGTTGTCATACTCCAGCCCGACTACGTCCCAGTTGGCAAGCCAAGCGTGGATCGCGAAGTCAGGGTAGGCCGCCTTACGCATGGCCGGATCTTGTGGGTTGAACTCGGTGAGGTCTTCCTGCCACTCGGAGGCCGTCCCCAGAACGTCCTGCCCCGCTTCATTCTTGCCCGTTGTCAGGCGGAGCGGGAGGATATTCGCGCCTGCGGTCTCGTATAGGACCGTGGCCAGCACCTCGTTGCGGGCGTGTTCCGGTGATTGGCTTTCCTTGAAGTAGTATTTCTTGCCCGTGTCCCTGTCCTCATACAGGCCACCCATGTTGGAGCCTAGCTGCGGGCCGATCTTCTCCCAGTTGCGCCCGTCGAGAATGTTGCCCGCGTCCGCTGGAACCTGAACCGTGATCCCTGAAGCCAGTGCAGGTTCGGCTTCCCTCGGCTCATCGGCCCGCTCGATGGGCTTGTTCATGTTCACCTGCTTCCTGAACTGCTCGATGACAGTCTCGGGGTTGTTCGGGTCGAACGGCTTGAGGTTTGTGGAGTGTCGGTAACCCGCCTCCAGCGCCCTGATCTCATTCACCATACGGTCAACCGCCGTCCTCATCTGGGGGCTTATGTCGCGGCGAGACCTGTAGTAGCCGAGCTTCTTCAGGAACCGTTGGAAGTAACGGATGATTTGTTGGACAAGGTTCGGGTTCCTGCGTAGGAACGCGATCTCCTCCTCGGTAGTGAAGCCCCTCGTTACCTTCTGGGCGTATTGCCGGAGCCTCTCCTCCACTATTTCACGCTGCGCGGCGGGGTCTCCGTTCCGCCACCCTTCAAGGAGACGCTCCCTGTTGCCTACGTTGCCCTCGTCGCCGTAGTTGCTCACGGTCTCCTCGGCGTCGGCGAAGGTCATTCCATTGATAAGTTCGTCCCGCTCGGCCTTCGTGATCGTGGCTACCGAGGCCGCGTGTGCGATCTCCTCGTTCGCAATCACGGCGGTGATGTTCATCTGAGTCCGAATGGAGAGGGGCCTGCCCCCGTTCATAGCCTGAAGTTCTTTCAACAACCCACCCAGTTCCAATGGGTTCACGACCAAGGTTCCAGTATTAGAGTCCACGGACATCATCGGCGGGACGACCATGTTCCCGTCCGCGTCCACCGACCGCTTGCTGGTATCAACCTCCATACGCATCTCGGGTGGCACGACGCGGTTTCTGATGAGTGACAGGAGTCGCTCCACGTTTTCCTGCCCGCGTTGCTGGGCACCAACGTCAACTCCGGTGGCCCCCTGCACGCCGGAAGAAAGTCTCACTGCTTCCTGCTGTGAACGGGAGACATCTTCCGCAACCTTGCCAACGATGGCGTCAACCGTCACTGGCTCCTTGGGGGCCGTGCTGGTGGTGGCGGGGTCCGTCGGAAAGACGCTGTCCGCGACGAAGTCCTTCGCGGTGCGGGACTCCTTGTTTGGCAAGTTAAGAAACTCCTCCACACTAATCAGTTTGCGCCTGCTGCGGCGTCTCGCACCCGCTGCCAGAATAGAAGAATGCGACAGATCCAGAACGGCAGAGAACGCCGAGTCGAATTCAGGATTCGTCCCGCGAAAAAAGGCGCGGATGGCAGCGATGACTTGTTCAAATCTGCTGTATAGTGCTGGGGCTGCCCTGTCGGCCAGCATGGTCTTGACGAACTTCTGGAAGTCCTCAGACGTAAGAAAGTGTGCGACGAACTCGTCCACGTTGGTGAGGGCATCATATACACGGGTGTCGTGATACTTATAGACCCCCATGTCGGGAACACTGCGAGTTGAAAAGATAGCGGGCGTTGTTTCTTGGTTCGACATCGCCTTGTAGTCTGCTCGAATGTCGGCGATCACCCCCTCCAGCACACCAATCGCGGCGGTCTCTTGGCGTGTCTGCGTGGCGGCTGGCTTTCTGGTGACGCCAGTCACATACGCGTGGATCAACTCGTGGACGAGCGTGTCGGCCACTCCCCTCGGGTTATGTCCGTTAATGTTTATTGAGATAGCAGGGGTGCCGTCAGTCAATGTGTCGAACTTCCCAGCGTAGTTCAGGTCGGTCTCGTCAATCGACAACTCAATGCTCCTGATGAAGTCGGGTGACTGGAGCAGCAGTCGTGCGATGGACACGAGATGGGAGTCGTATTCCTTTTGGGCGCGGTCGGACACGCCGACGATCCGTTCTAGGGCCTCAATTATGGACTCGGGGTCTCCGTCTTTCAGGCCCAAGGCGGCGATGGCCTTCTTATTAATCTTCTGGTCATGGGCCTTGCTCATGCCCGAGGGCTGCGACCGGAGCAGCAACGCCCCGACGGACCCACGAACATAGTTATGGAACGAAAATACTTCCGCATCTGACGGTTCGGCACCGCCCTTGAGGCCACGGATTTTGTCGCGGAGGAACGCACGGTAAGCTGCGTCGGTCTTGGGCGTCCCTTCCACGGACGCAGAGGACAACGCCATTAGTTGCAGAGCCTCCCTGACGGGATTACCCATTTCAAACCGCCGCCCTTTCAGGGCTTTCTGGAATTCAATGCTGGCCGGACTCGTCTTGTGGTTCCCCTGCGCCATCCACTGGACAACGTAACTCCACAGTCTTTTGGTAGAAGTCCTGTTGAAATCAATAGACGAGGTGTTGAACACTTCGTTCTGGACGAGGAGGACTACGCTCTGCCGCAGGTTGGAATCCCCGTCCAAGGCCGCGACCGCGTCGGCGTGGGCCTCGTTGAGGAGATTGGATATGCCCGACTCGGGGAATGGTGGTGGGGCGTTCTCTGGGAATGGGGTGTAGGTATCTTCAACTTCAGATGCCGCGTTATAGTCGGGGTCTGCTTGAAGGTTAGCAGCTTCGTTCACCGACACCGACGCCACGAACGACTCCTTGGAGTGCTTGAGGCGGGCCGTCTGCTCGGCCATGTAAGTGTCGGCAACTTCTCGGCCAAGCCCAACGAGAGACACCTTGCCGTCAGTGAACAACGCTTCCTGCGCCCTGAGACGTAACTCTATCTGGGCGGATTCAGCAAATTCAGGGGCGAGTTCCCCAGTGTTGGGGGCGACAAACTTATCAATACCGACTCCTTCTTCCAGTTGGGTCAGGACTTCTTGCGCGGTCATTTGCGTGTTCGGCTCAAACGGAGAGTCGATCATCGCATCCGGCTCCCTTAACCCTTCGTCGCGTAGCGTGAGCACCCGCTCGACTAAACTGACAACCCGTGTGTAGTCCGGCTGGAGAACCAGAGCGCGGTCTGTGGGGGTGAGCGCGGACACGAGGCCACCGGACTCGGGGACCATGATGTCGGACACGACCACGTTGTCACCGACACGAGCGAACCTGAACGCGGGGTTCAGGGTCGGGGAATCCAAATGGGCCGGATCGACAACAATGGGAGCGCCCGTCTCAAGGAGACTGAGCATGGTGAGTGGGTCGTTGTTGAACTGTCCGCGACCGACCCTGTCCAAGAATACCTTCCCGCGACCGTATGCCGAGTCGAGAGCCATCCCGCCTTCTGGGGGGGTCACAGGGATTCTTGGGAACCGCGCCTCTACCTCTGAAGCTATCCGGTCATTGGCAGAACGAAGGAAAGCCGCAGACGTTGTCTGCTCAGTGATGGGAACACCCAGCTTCCTGAGCTTGGCGGCGGTCAACATATGCGGGTAGCCCCCTTCGATAAGAGCCTCAACGCGAGATACCACGGACGGGTCTTCGGTTACCTCCTCCAGTTCTACTGTCTGTTCAACCTTGAGGTCTTTCAAGGCGAGGACGCGGTCCTTGAATGCCTCGCCCCTTAACTCGGTAGCTTGTTCTGGGCTTACGGCCTTGCCCTCACGGACCCGCTGCTCCAGCGCCCGTCGGACGGAGGATTCGCCAGCGACTTCAGCCCCCGCCACCTGTTGATCCATCTTCTTGTAGAGGGCCTCGGCCTCGTCGATCTGCCGGACAGTTTCCCTGAACCCGACTTCAATCGCCTCGGCCTCTTCGGCGCGGGCGGGGTTGATGATGGTTTTCTTTTTAGGCGGGCGGGTTCCTTCAAATACGTCAGGCTCCACGCCTTCGGTGCGGCGAGGAATTAAATTACGCACCGCTTGGTGGTCCGAGTTTTCGAGTGCGCCAGCTTCCTGAATCGGCAACTCCAGTTGGTGCATCAGGTTCCCCTTGGACTCCACGGTCGTCGGGTCAGCCCCAGCAACAGCCGGAACGCTGCTGCCGAGAACATTGTTCACGGCCCTTGCGGCGGAGTCGGGGTTGACTTTCTCCTCAAGCAACGCCTCCATTTCTGGGTCCGGTGTTATGCCGGACGGGAGTTGTGTTCCTTCTCCGGTGGCTTCCGGCTCCCCCCTCCCAAGCTCGGCCTCCTGTTCTTCAAGAGACGGGACCACGGATGCCCGTGCGTCTTTCCGCCGCATGTCGGACACTACCATGTTAACATATTGTGCAGTTAACGGAGCACCGTTCGCGGTAAGATCTGCGGACATCTCCTCCAGAACATCTTCGTAGAATGAAGTCTTTTCCCGTTCCCGTAGAACGTCTGGTTGCAGGGCGCGGAAGGTTTTTTGGACGAGGGGCACGGCCCCGCCCATAATCCCGCCCAAGACGAACGCGTGCCAAGTCTGCTGGAGACGCTCCAGCATGGGGGTGTCCTCGTGCAGAGCCGCGTCAGTAACAAGCCCGTTGACGAACTCGTCGATGCTCTCCTCGATGCCCTCGTCGAATACACTTTTGGCCAGCCCCTTGACCCCACCAAATGAGTATTTCTTCATCGTCGTCTTGATCGCTTTCTGCGCTGCGCTCAAGAAGTCACCCCCCAGTTTGCCTGTGATCTCCTCACCCGCTCTTTTCATCTGCTTGTAGCTGAGACCCTTGAGCAGGGCGTCCTCCATACCCCCGCGCCCGATAGTAGAGAACCCCGCCGTGAGAACTCCAGTGAACGTGCCCGCCATGAGCATGGCTCCGAGCGCCCTGTCATGGGCATCCTCCTCGGAAACGTCGGGGTCTTGCTTCAGTTGATTGTAGACGGCTCCGTAAGTTGCCGACCCAGAACGGGTGGCAGCCGGAATGAAGATGGCGGGGAGGTTGCCCAAGTGGGCGGAAAGTTTACTGTTATAAGCATTGAGGATATCAATCGCGCCCTCCTTCGACCCCTTGATCATGCTAGCCGCGAGCAAGTCTTCAGCCTGATCAGCGGTGGACTTGGCTCCAGTCTTCCTAAACACGTTGGAAGTGATCGACTTGAACATACCCTTGGCGGTCATGCTGGCCGTGGCGGTTCCGCCAGCCTTGAGGGATGCGTAGGCCACACCACCAGCACCGCCAGCAGGGGCGGTCGCGGCTGCGAGGAGGGTAGTCGCAGCGATGTCAATCAGCATGGGGAACGCGGTCTCGGTAGCATCTTGGAGGAGGCCAAACTCCACCCCGAAGACGGAGGCAAGTTGGCGGCGATCTGCGTTCTTCTGGCTGACCGAAGCCAAGTAATCTTGCGCCGGATCGAACCCAAACGCGGCTGGAATAGCGGCGAACATCTGACCGACCCCATTCAAAAATGACATGCCAACTCCGGCAGCCCTCTCGGCGAACTCGTTGTAGTTGTCCTTGTCCGCAACGAACCCCTCAAGGATCTTGTAATCCTCCACGCCTGCGGTTCGCCCAACGATAAGAGCCTTGCTCCACTCATCGGACACGTTTGAGCCGTAGTCCGACAGGAACTTGTCAAGCTGAGTGAACTCGGATCGAAGGTGCGCGATGCGCTGCTTGTTAAGCATGGTTTTAACTTCTTCACTAAGCTCGGGGTTTGCTGCGAGGGTCTTGTCGAAGACATCCTTGTTGACCATCGCCTGCATCGACATGGTCGGGAGGCCGTAACCCCCTATCCGCAAATTCTTGCCCACATCGTCGTCGTCCTCGTCGTGGAACTCGAACATTTGCTTGTTGACCGCGTTGTCGAGAACCATCTGCTCAACCGCAAGCTCCATGTCTTCGGGGCGCAAGTCGAACTTGAGGGCATACTTCGCCGCTATCTGTCGAATGTCGGACCCCCGTGCCTCGTTTACCGCCTCACGGCGGGCCTCCGCCTTGTCGATGTCTTCCCCCTGACCCATGATGTGGCCAAAGAAATTTTTAAGCCCACGCCCAAGGTTGTCAGCCTTGTGCTCCAACCAATCCATCGTGCTATACTCGGACTGGGCGGCTTCCGTGGAGAGTCCGTCGATCTGAATGTTGAAATCCTCGTTCTGCTGGCGCTCCACTTCAAGGAGTCTGGTAGCCCGTGCCAGTCTCTGGATGCGATACAGCGGGATACTGAACCCGTCGGGTGTGTCTAGCTGCGCCTGTGCGGCCAGCGCATCCCCCATCGTAACGCCCCCCTCGGATGACACCTTGATCGCGTCTACGAGATCCATCCGTGCGGCGGCTTCACCTACGATAAGTTGGCCGTTCGACAGGCGGGCCATCGGCAATTCGCCTGCGTCTACCTTGACTTGCAGTAGTTGGTCCCGATTCCTGTTTACTACGTCGTCAGCCTTTTCGCGTAACGGTTGCAGTTCTTCAGCATATTCGGGGGAAGGCGACTCAACGGCAGCCGCAAAATACTTGTCCAACGTCTGCTGATCTTCGCTGTGTTCTGGCAGGCTCTGCTGGAAGGTGCGGGCGAGTTGGTCGAATGTCTTGCCCCTCTGGATGTCCGCCATGCGCTGCTCCAGTTCTCCCGCGTTCGCGCCGTCCGGTTCAAGTAGCCCGCCTGCCTGTAGCGACTCGGCGAACCCTTTCCTGATCCCTCCCTCGACGGCGGGAGTATACGCATCTGCCCTGATGTATTCCTCGCGGAGGTAATCCCCGAACTTTAACCTGCTTTCCAGCGGGTCGTCGTAGGCGTTTTCAGTAGACCACTCGGAGAACCCGAGGGGGTTGACGGTTGGGGTATCAGTTTGATCTGGCATAGCAGATGCGGTTGGATATGTAGTTTATTGACTATTCTGAAAATTTACCCGCCACGTTGTCATCAGGCAGAGAAGCGGCAGGATTCGCGATTCCGGTCAACGCCCTTCGTTTTCTGTGTAATCTATTGAGAACCCACTGCCGCTTGTCGGCGGGAGTAGGATAAGATCCCCCGGCGTAGGCGTCGTAGTCTTCGGGGAAGTTTCGCTTCATCACGGCATCCATTGCCAGCCGCTCCTCATAGTTGAGAGTGAACGGCTTATCAAAGATCCCCGACTCAAGCTCCGCTTCGGTTAGTTCTCCTTCTCCCCCCAGCTTCTCAACTAGACCTATGTCTGAGGTAAGCGCAGACAGGAGTGCCTGATTCTGTTTGGTTGCGTAACTAGTGGTGAGCCTGTTCGCATGGGCCTCCGCCACCTTGATCAGACCTTCCTCTTTCTTGGTTCTGATGCCGTCATCGTCGGCAAGCTCCTTGGTGATCTTCACATCTCCGAGTTGGGCGGCTGCCGTCATCTGCGGGATGAAGTAATCCTGCTGGGCCGCAGTGCCCGTGACAGATTGTGTTGCGCTGCTGAACAAGCCATTGAAGATGGTTGAGCCAGCCATTCGGGGGCGGGTGGCATACAACTCTTGGCGAGTCTGATTGATGAGATTCAACTTATCAAAATTACTCATCTCCGAGTTAAGATTCTCAGATAGCTGCGCGGACACGACGGCCAAGTGGTCCGCCTCTTCCTGCTGCCTGCGACTCTCTTCCTTGGCCTTGTCAAACTCAAGCTGCGCCCGCTGAAAGGCCAGCTCTTGGGCCTGCACCTTACGCTCCTCGGCCTGCATCTCCATCATCGGCCTGTCATATTGCTCGTAGAGATACTGCGACATGTGCGTGGACACGGGGCGCATACCAAAGTATTCGCCCTTCATCGGGGCGATGTCTTCGCCGTAAGAGAAATCAGCCATTTACGATACTATGTTTGCTTTAATATTTTCTTCGCCCTCTCGGATGAATGGACGCGCCTCTTGTTCTCGGCGGCGGGCCGCCTCGGCTTTCATCGCCTGCGCCCTCTTCTTTTCCTCCAGTGCTATCCGGTCCCGCTGGGACATGAGGGGGCGGTGTGGCGCTGCGGCACGGGCTTGCCCCGCTTCCTTGCGGTAGCCTTTACCTTCCAGTTCACGCGCCAAGCGGCGGAGTCTCCCGCCTTTGGATTCAAGTTGGCGAGACGGATCTTTGAGTCCACCGACGGAACCTTCCAGCGCGGTGCCTCTTCCGAAGGGCGCTTTCTGCAAGGCTGCAAGTTTATCTAGGCCCGGTGCGTCTACCCAGTCGCTCCCTTCAGGGGACCGGAGGTAAGCTACGTGTGCGGCAGCTTTTCGGGCGGGGGCCTCTTCCAGCATCTGGCGACCGATCTGATTGAACTCTTCAGGGGTGGTGAGTTTTTGCTTAACCATGGACTCCCTGATTGTCCGCAGGGTATCGTTGCGCTCTTCTATGTCAATCGCCTCGTTGCCAATTGCCTCCCGCATCATGTTCGCGTAGTCAAGTGTAGTGGGAGGAGCGGCGGGTTC
>Ga0209128_1000795_pt1 | contig 22864 bp, 33 predicted proteins | sample ETNvirnome_6_100_FD_184072 | JGI IMG/M metagenome (GOLD analysis project Ga0209128, IMG submission 184072) | Marine viral communities from the Pacific Ocean - ETNP_6_100 (SPAdes) (version 2) | ecosystem: Environmental > Aquatic > Marine > Oceanic | place: Pacific Ocean | collected 2013-06-19 | reverse complement strand
TACTTGTTGAAAACATCGAGGAAGGGTTGGTACTGACTCATTCTTCCAACTTTTATTTCTCCCTAAATCAAGGTCAATCACAAGGTAATCCATGAAATATAGAGCAAATCTAAATTTTTGAATTATTACACCTTTTTTAAATAGGGTGTTTCTAAATATAATTCTCATTATTTGACCTCCTTATTTTTATAAATATATTGATGGTAGCAAGAATTGCAGATGGTAACAGTATCATCATCGTTATATAACATATCTCCCTCATCTCTACACTTCTCATTCCAATCTTTGCCAGATATTTTCATAACACAAGACTCACAGTAAGAACCATCGTGGCAACGCTCACACCCAAGATACATACCATCTTCATAATGCCACAACAAAGTAGCGTCATCTTCACACTCAACACATTTATCAAATTTAAGATGTCGGGCACTTCTACCATCATATTTGCCTGTTCTATAGGCGATTCTGTGAATTGCTTCTAAATTATAATTAATCATTGTTTTCTTCTCTTTGGGCTATTACCTTTAAAGCCTTAATAACCCACTCTATCAATTCCGACTTTCTTAACCTTGCCAAAGATTTAGCGTGGCGTTCTTGTACGCTTTTGAAGTTTTCTATCGGCATATTGAACAAAGCGGAAGTAACAATAAGACTCATTTGTTTTTTGGTTAGTTTGTCTATTTCATATTGTTTCATTATTTGACCTCCTTAATAAGTGTAAAAATTTCTGTGACTGCAAATTCCGAGATAACCACCCTTAGAATCATGCCTTGAAAGCAATTCAGACATATCAACCGCACCAATCCATCTGCCCCAATATTCATTAAAAAACACAATGTATCTTGCGGGGGTGCGTGAATCAAAATGTCGTCCTGTAATTCGTGCCATTTCCTTAGTGGCTTTATCTGCCCTCTCTTTGGTCGCATAATTTTTACAAGGTTGTTTGTTGTACTCTCTCCGAGATTCTATTCTTTTGATTAAGTCTTCAATAATGTTCATATTATTTTCCTTCCGCTTTGGCTATGAGTTCTTTAGCCATATCAATTGTTTCAGTAGCAACTGGGTTAAAGATTGTTCGCCCTGCCGCTTCATTAACACGACTGATTTCGGGGCGAACCTCTACAAGAATATCTTTTAATAATTCAAGCATCTCTGGTGCTGATGCTATTAGGTTTGCGTTGGCATCTGTTTCTGAAGTGTCATAGGCATCGTTGTCCGAGGGTTTCTTCCCTTCAATCCTTTTGTCTTGGTTGTGAATCCCTGCAACAAACTTTTTATTAGTGCTTTTGATGTTTATTGCTGCAATCCCCGACCTATCAACTTCCCATTTACCCTGTGTGTGTTTCATTATTTGACCTCTTTTTGTTTTATTTGATTTATTTTCCACGCCAAAATATAATAAAGTATAATCTATCGTCCCAACTATTTTTTATTTTTTTTATTTTGTGAGGAAAATTGACTTTTTTTTCTTGTTTTTATCAAAAAAACAATGTAGAGATTGCTTTATTAAATTATATTTACTTATATTCTCGAAATGAATATGACACTAAACGACATAGCTCGAGATTTGGTGAAGAAAAGCCATTTAAGGTTGCCCCGATTGTGATAAATAGAATTTTATTTTTTCACCCTTAATATAATTATAATATAATATAATATATATCTTTCCATACCTTTTCTGACCTTTCCCTGTATCTCTTTATATAATAGAACTTATACCCTATAATTGAAAAGCTTGAACCTCTGTTACTAATAGGGGTGCATAATGTCTTTCTTATGTTTCTTATAGCATATTTGGGTGTTGGGATTGGGGGGAAACGGGAGCCTATTTAACCACACATTGCTTATAATCTGGAAGTAAATGTTACCATTCTGCTACCTTTTATTTTATTTTTACTCAAACCCGGCTTTATTAAGCAACAAAGTTAAGAATAAAAAGAGACAAAAGTGGAATACCTATTATAAGCAATTTCATCAAAGGAAATAGGATTAAGCATTACATAATTAATCGCAGTATTATCATAATAGAGCAATTTCTTATGTGATGATTTTTCCCATAGGTTTTGAAATTTATTTTTTAAGGAACTGCTTATATTTGAATATTTGAGGTCATATTTATTAGAGGAGTTCCCTTTTTGAAATATATATTCATTCCCTGTATAGGATTCTGAGAGAATATTATTCGGGCTATAATGAAATTTAGAATTAAGGCTATAACGTATTTCAGGTTTTAAGGATGTGCCAATTAATATTTCATTCACCTCTGCCGTTGAGCTAATACTCTCAAGCTGAATTGCAAAATACCGATAAGATATAGAATTAAATTCTGTTATAATCCATTGGTTATCACCTACCGATGCGGTGGCAATTAAATTATATCCTGAACCCTGAGAATTTGAACCATATAACTTAATTGACTGCCCCGAGCCGGAAACTAAATATAGAGCCAAAAAATTAATAGACTGTGAACTTGCCAAATCAAAAACAACACAAGCAGTAGTGTTACTGAAAGTTGTTGGTGAATTTATATTACCATCTACCAATCCAATAGAATTTGAAATACGCCCTAAATCCGAAGTAAAATTTCCATTGCTTATATATCCATGTAATCTTGATTTAGTTTCCAAGCCTATATTGTCATAGAAATAAGTATCCCCGTCAATTTTAATCTGAGCAGTAAAACTGTCTGATATAGAAACATTATCAGAATGGGTTAATATTTGACGCCAATTTTCAACGGCTCGGCTTAGTGATTCTGCGGTTACAATAGAATTGGAATTAGATTCTACATACTTCCAAGTTTCAACTAATAAAGCAAGCCCTTCCGATGTACCTATTGAATCTGATGAAGATACAGAAGTTCGATATGTATATATTGTCCGGGATAGGGATTCAGATAATGACATTCCCATCGAATGGCTTAATATATGTCTCCACGTTTCAACGGCTCGACCTAAAGATTCAGATGAACCTATAGAATCAGATGCTGATACTGTTGTTCTGTACGTATATATAGATTTAGCAAGCGACTCAGCCGTACTAATTGAATCAGAATTTGAAAGGATGTATTCCCAAGTATCAAGGGAACGAGCAAGCGACTCAGATGAACTTAACGAATCTGAGGTCGTTACTGTTGTTCTGTACGCATACGTAGATTTAATGAGGGATTCAGCGGTGACGACTGAATCGGAGTGGGAAATAATATATTCCCAAGTGTCAAGAGAACGGGCAAGGGATTCGGACAGGCTTACAGAATCTGAGGTGGATACGGTTGTCCGATATGTCGTAACTGAGGGGGTGGAAAAGGATTCAGCCGTGCTTACAGAATCAGTATGGGATTCAACGACTTTCCAAGTGGAAACTGACCGACTTAAAGACTCGGAAACTGCTAACGAATCAGAAGCAGTCCGAATTGTTGGTAAGGGCAAAGATATTTCAAAAGCATCAGAAAAATCATTGACGTAGGGCATTAGGGCATATCTTCTTCATATCGCATCTTTGCTTCTATATAGTAATCTGTATCAGCCGATAAAGTTGTGGGGATAGTCCAACTATGCGAACTTGCGGACTCGGAAAAAATTGTAGTAATCAAGGAAAGGTAATCGCCCGAACTTGTGCCGTTTCGATATAATTTCAATTCAATATAATCAAATTCCTCAAGCCCACCAAGACTTTTAGTCCATGTTATATTGTGGGTCGAACCCCGTTCCCAATCCGATGACGAAGTGGGCGAAGTAATAGTTATTGATGCCATTAGGCAGGAACACTAAGAGTCCAAGTCACACGACAAACATCATTATCATCTAAAGTAAAAGACGTGAAATCACCCGAAGATTCAGCGGTTGCGAAATTGGTTGAAAATTCAGAAGTATCACCACCAGTAAATTCAAAACTATTGCCAATACGCATTTCGTTGAAAGTCCCACTCGTAGCAGTCCCAGTGCCTGATGCTCCTGTCCAAGTTCCTTCTGCCGTCCAAGAACATAAACCCGTCGAAGACCCCTGAGACGTTGCTTCAGACAACTTTAAATCATAGCAATCATTTCCAATACCATCATCATAAGTTTTAACCGCGTCGCCACTTGTTTGAGTTATGATAATTCCATCTTTTCCCGTTTGCATACCATAAGCAGTTGTGAACCAACCGCTTGCCGTTGTGATATGATAAGCGGTACTCCCAGAACTCGCCCCCATGTGGGTTACTATTGCATTAATCAAATCATCGTGAATTGCATTCCGATATTTTTCATCTTGTTTGATTGCTCCATCTCCATCCCGAATTTGCAGATGAACATTCCCCACGATTTTTATGTTAAATTTTGGTACAAAGATGTTCATTTTTCCTCCTATGAAAGTGTGATTGTCCACGTCAAATCTAATTGTTGCCCATCGGCTACGGCTTGCGTGAATGTGGTTGTGGCGTAAGTAACATTAAACCCACCATTTGAATAATCGTGTCCAAGTTTTGCCCCAGTTAAGGAATAACTCGAACCATCTGCTCGGGTGCTACTTACCACAACAAGCGTATTCGCCCCAGTACTCCCGGTCGCCGAAGTTGTTTTCGTTTCGTAATAAGTGGGCGTTGAATTATGAACTACAATACCATTTTCAGCACTTGTTGGTGAAGCGAAATTATCCGTGCCGAAATTTCCACCCCCCATGTAAAAACTTTTATCATCTTGCAATGAAGCGGATATTGTATAACGTAACCCACTATGTATCGCATTTTTTATTTTTTGTTTTTTGCCCTTCCGAATGGAAACTTGCACTTCCCCGGACATTCCTAATTTATCTATCATGACGGAGATACCTCCCTTAATTTTATATTTGTTGAATATCTTTGATATTGTGATTCTGTGAATTGGAGACTGTCGGGAGCCATCCTTACAGTATAACTTGTGGAACCATCATTATAGGTAAACGATTTATAGTTACCACCAATGGTATTTCTAAAAGTTTCCAGTTCCCCCTTAAAAGAAGAACTAATATTAGACCAACTCCACGACCAAGTTTTCTTGCCCGAGTGTGGCTGAACTATATATTCGATACCCCCGAAAGATTCACTTATAATATTGCTGAATTTTTTTCCAGTTGCTATCCCAATATCGGGTGTTACCTCAAAGGTTAAATTCGTCCCCGAATCATAATCAGCGTGATTGAAATATGCCATCTAAATTTCCCTTGCAGTAATGCTCATTTTTCCACCAACTCCCCTTGAGGTTGATGTTACTATATATTTGTTTGACCAAGTTCCATCCATAGAGTCAATTTCCATTGATGAAAACGAAATAAAATCCCCAACCTCTAACTTCAATTTGGTTGGATTAACAAGATTAAAAGAAACCATCTGTTTGATTTCACCCAGAACATCAGTATAATAATCAAGAAAAGAGTCGTTTCTATTGGTTCCAGTTCTTGATACATCACTAACTGTATACTTTAATTTTATATCTTTCTTATTTTCAACCCCAGTATAATTATATCTTTCAGACATAGTGTGGGTTGATTTAGAATTATATACACTCCCTGCCGGGCTTTTATTATATTGAACAGTCCAGTTCGTTGTTAATTGGGTTAATGGAGTATGAGTAATTTTTAAATCAATAATATCACTATGCGTTAATGTTAGGTCGGTACTTGGACTATTTGGAATAAAATTATATACAGGCTCGCCCGTTGCTCGAAATCGAAATGTAAAACCCCCCTCATAGGCGAGGGTTTCAAGATAATTAAGAATACTGTTAGGCTTATTCGGTTCGGTAAAAAATCTTACCTCACAATTCTTTTCGTTATCTATCGTACTCCACAATGTCGTATTGTTTACTCTCGGAGATGCAGTAATACCTAAAAGACGATAAAGAATATCCCTATGAACATCGTGGGTGGTTTTCGCAGTACCAGAAGACCAAGATTTGCTAAATCCATCTGTCCCAATATATACAGTATCCAAACTTGCAACTTCTTTTCCTGCCGAGGAAGGTTCGTTGTCCGTATCTTCGGCAACAGTTATTTGAAACCAAATGTCATAGATTTTAGCCTCTGAAGTTGTTTCGGAGTTGCTTGGATTTTCATGACTGTTTGACACATAATTCTGAATCCAAATCTCATCAGGTAATTTATTCGAGTTAGCACTTATAATAGAAGTCATTGATAAAGAAGTATGGCTTGTTCCCGAGTTGTCAATATCAGCACTCCCGCTTGAGGAGTAGGTTACTTCATTAGAATCTATAGAAGTATCACTAAATATATTTACCGCTGAGGTCGTTTCGCCATATTTATGTATATATCTCAAAGCGACCTCGGAAGTAATTCCACTTTCATTCGCTTGGTCATATATATAATCATATTTTATATACATTAGAATTGATGTAACCTTACCAGATAAATTTGGCAAATCTATTTTGAGATTTTTAGTAACTGTATCATTATCTGCACTAATTGAGGCGGTTGCATAATCAGACACAGAATCATTCATGGCTTTTAATGGGTCAGTATAGTCGCTTGAATCATTTGCATTGAGATTAGGCTTAATTCTATACGTTCTCGTTATGCTATTTAAAACTTGAATAGCATCTACACCATCCTTTGTTTGAGATACTGATGCTTGCATAGATAAAGATGGAAACACTTTAGCAGATGAATCATAATAACTTCCATATACGGCTCCGATTGAATCGTGAGTTGCGAAATTGAGGTAATTAGATTCTGAATTAATAAAAGGAGAAGGATAAAGCTTGAATTGGCTCGATGAGGAAGCGTTGTTATTGACATAATCACCATAAGCAACAGGAACATAAACACCCGAATCTGATAATTGGTTCGGGATTTCAATTCCATCCCAAGGTCGAGTTGTAATTATAGTTAGTTTCAATTTCCCATTTTCATCACTTGTCATACTGCTTAATACACCTGAAAATAATTGTAAGGCGTTATTGATATTTGTATTGCTATTAAGAACAGAATATATCTTAACAGTATTATTTATATATCCCCCAGTAAATATCTCCTTACTAAATTTATTAGACCCTACCATATATTCAGCAACTTCAAGAGATATATTCCCCACCGAAGCCTTCCCGGATTCAATAGAAATGGATTCTCTCAACGATGGTGAATTGAGGATTGCCCCAGTATAGCTAACACTATCAATCGTTATACTATCAAAGCTAATCCCAATATAATTCGTATTATCAGAGTATAATTTAACTATCCAATTTTCTTGAAATGGACTGCTCAAGGCAGTTGTATAAACCGATGGTAGGTCTAACACTAAGCAAGTTCCATTGACAACGCATTTTGAATTGAGGGCATAATTGAGTCCCTGACAGTCTCATCTACTAAGGGTGCGGATATATTAACAGTAATATTTTTCCCCGAAGATTGAAAACCGGGGCTTGAAAGTGGTTCGACTGTTACCCTTTCCCTTGCTCCGGGATTATCCCCCGCCATAAACATTTGAGGTCTGTCAGTAATAAACGACCCCCCTTTTGCAAACTTTGGAACCATTTTATCAAATAGAGCAGAAATTGCTATTGCCCCTGCCGTAGCAGTAGCAATCCCAAAAATCCCTTTAGATGATTCAGCCGAAATCATTTTAGCTATTGATTGTGCAAGAAATGCCTTAATTGAACTTCTAACACCCGACAATGTGGTTTGATAACTTCTATTTTCAGATTCGGCAACCGAGTCTATTTGGTCTTTTAAAACTGAAACCGCCGACTTCTTTTTATTTTGGTCATCGACATATTTATCAGCAGTCTCTTCGCTACTTTGTTTTTGTTCGTCATTAAGTTCAAAAATAGTATTGCTAAGGCTTTGCCAGATTTCTTTTATTTTTTCGGAGGCTGATTCAGACGAATCTGCACCAGCACTAAACATTTCTTCAAATCGGCTTGTTTCATTAGATAATTTGTTGATTTCTTCACCATAGGTCGTAGAAATTTTTTGAATCATTCCGATATTAACACCGGGAAGTTTATTCATCATTTCGGATAGGGAATTTGTTTGTTCAATTATCCAATTTATCGAGCCAACAATCCCCATTTTAATTCCAAGCCAAATTAATTTCCACCCTTTTGCAATCGGTTCCCATAAAAACACTCCGACTTTTTTTATCATATCCCACATCAATTTCAAGGATTCCCATAAATGGTAGGGTAAAATATCCGCAAGCCGACCAATCATAACCCCGCTTGTTTCAACCATCGCACTCCATATTGCACCCATATTATCAACAATTCTTTTGCCAACTACTCCCCATCCGATTTTCCCAACCGCTTGAAGTTTTTTATTAATAAGCCCGATTGCCGGAAGAAATTTATTCCCAATCTCTGTACCCAGTTCAATCATCCCTGATTTAAGATTTTCCCTTAACATTCTTGATTGTTGACCTAAAGATAAATTTACTTTTGCAACCGCTTTATCTGTTACCCCGGCTATTCCATTAAAACTTTTAACAGTTGCCCCGAAATCAACCATATCTTTTGTAATAGATTTAACTGCTAATTGACCACGAATATTTGGAACAAATTTACTAATTGTTTTGGAATCAAGCTTAGCAAGGTCTTCCATTGTTGCCTCAAAATCAAGATTGCCTTCAGCCGTTCTGCTTATCTCAAACCCCAATTTTTTCATCTCAGCTTGTGCCCCTTTTGTCGGCGTATCAAGAGCAACAATCGCCCCCTTCAAAGCCGTTGTCGCCTCTGCCGTTGAAACACCACCCTTTGTAATCTGAGCCATACTCGCCCCAACCATTTCAAGCGACATCCCGGCAGATGATGCAAATGGCATTACCATACCAAGTGAAGCACCTAATTCGGGGATAGTAGTTTTTCCTTTTTCAACTGTTTTAAATAATACATCTGAGGCGTGGCTTGCACTTAAATTCGCTTGTCCATAGGCGTTCATTGCCGAAGTAATTACATCCGCAGTTGTCCCTATATCAGAAACACCCGCTACGGCAAGTTTTGATGAAGCCCGGAGGGTTTCCATTTGCCGGACTGACCCACTTATTCCTGCTGAAATAATATCATATTGAGCCTTTGTAGTGTCCCCAATCTTTTGACCAAATTCCCCCGATACAAGTCGAAGTTGTTTGCCTAAACTTTTGAGTTCAGTCTCAGTTTGCCCCCCAATGGTTTGAATTTCCCTTAATCCATCGGCGAATTTAGATGCGGATTTTAAAGCACCACCTATTGCAGTAATACCAACAAGGGCGGTTTTCCAACTTGTGGCAAACTTTAATGCTGACCCTGATGCCCTTCCAATTCCTCGGGTTATCCCCTTTAAACCAGAAACGACAGTTTTGGCACCCTTTAGACCAACCTTAATTATTAGGGAATTACTTGCCATTATTTTTTACCCTTTCGTATTCTGCTATGGCATTTACTTCGTTTTGTATAATACTAAAACAGTTTAACCTATCAGACGAAACATCATCCAATACACCAAGTGATATGTTAAAATTTTTCATTAAATTATATTCATTTATCATTTCTATATGCCATTCATCTACAATATAATTTGGGTTAGTAAATAATGGGATGAGGTGAAATAAATCCTGTCCAATAGACCTCGAGGTATTATAATTAACCTCGGCAATTTTTTCAATTTCATCCCATATATCATCTATAGTTTTAAATTCCCTTTTTAAATAAGTGAGGGGGCTGACTTCGGTATAAGGGAGGGAATACGGGCTTATATGTAAGGTATGATGACGAAGCCACCATACGCTAAACGACAACCCCCTCAATCTTTTGGGTTTAAACCAAGATAATCCATTAATATTTGCTGAAGTAATTGGTCAACCTCAAGCATTGTTAATTTATTTAGTTCGACATCTTTCAAGCCGGACAATTCCCTTACCTCTTCCAACAGGTCGTAGTATTCATCAGGGTTTACATCTTCCTCGCTTTTACCCCAAAATACTCTTGAGTTTTTTCTATGTAATTGTCTTGCCGTTTTATATGGCAAATCTTTTACTTCAAAATCTCCAAGACCCTTAATTGTAACTTTCATTTCCCCCCCTAATCCCTTATGCTACTGTAATTGAATATAGATTTCCGGCACCAGTCGCAGTACCTTCAAACGGAATTTCAACAAAAACCCCTTCTTCTGAATCACCCAAATCCACATTGAATCCAGTATATACAGAAGTGGGAACAGAAAAATTAATTGTTGAACCGTCACCAAAAGTAACTGCCTTTGAACTTCCTGCTAAAAACCCTGCTAATTCACCATCAGTATTAGCATCATATTTAACACTTGCACTACCCGAACAAACAACCTCGCCACCTCTACCGTATTGTTCGGCTTCAGCACTCGCACCTTGAAAACCTAACCTTACTGCCGGAAAAGCGAAATTTACATTGAATGATTTTGCCACCACATCTGAACCGCCTAACTGTTTTGTTGTACAGTCAAAGATTGTTTTCACAAATGCAGTTTCTGTCCCACCGGGGCTTACCGTATCTGCTCCTAATGTTGGTTTGTAGCCGGAGTAAAATGTACCGCTTGCAACCAACCTACCGCCTTCACTTCCACTATCCAGAGATAGATTTAATTCAGTAAGCACCGCAGAATGTAAGACCCGGTCATCCCCGGTATTTGGATTACTGATTATAACAGTAGCCATTTCACCCGTTGATTCCCCGTGTTCGTATGATGCCGGAGATTTATTCCCCGCCCATTCATAGTCAGAGGCAGTATCTTCACTTATCATTTTCATTAATTGTTGTAATCCCTCTTTGTGGGAAACAACCCATTCAAATTGAACAGAGGCACTTGCACCCTTTTGGGATACATAGTGGTCTGTTAATTTTTTTACTTGTTGTCCGCTTCTCAAATTTCTTTCTTGAACTAATCCACCGCCAAAATCCACATCCGAAACACTTACTACATCCAACTTAATGAAGTCTGCATCGGTAGTATTTGCCGTTCCCATTACACTTTGGTCGGCTATGTATAGTTCAAACTGCTTTGAAGAATAGACATTTCCATCAATAGCCATTTATTTATCTTCCTTTTCTTTTTTGTTTGATTTGACTTCCTTTACATAACCGCCCTCAAGCAAATGTTCAGGACAATCACAATTAATTGTTGCCCCTTGCTCAAGACTTATGTAAGTGTCTTTTCCAAAACTCGCCCAATTATTAGACGAGCCAAGTTTTGAAAACTTTTTAGTTGCTTTTATCTTCATTAGATAAACACCTCCGTTACTGTTGCAATAAATTCAAATTTTACAATGTTCAAATCTTCCATTTCCTCATCATCGTTTCTGTCGGGTTGATAATCCACGTTCTCAATCCTACCATCGTGAAAGGTATATGCCACCATAGAGCCAAAGGCTTGGTTAGAATCAGAGAATTGCGAAATTATCCCTTGAAATAAATCATTGGTTGATACCGCATTGGTTTTATCATTAAATAGACGAGTAATTTTTTCGCCCATATCGGTAAGATAGTCGAGATGCGTATGCTTCTCGTAGTTGCCCTTTTGCAGATAATATGATATTTCCGCATTGTATTCCCGGGTTGAACCTCCACTAAATCGTGAGGTAACAGTTGATGATATAGGCGAAATATTAAAGTATTGAGTTGCCCTCGATTTATATTTTCTATCAAAATGAACGGATAATTTCGTTTCATTGTAAAGAATTTCCTTCAAAGCTCCTAAAATCTCTTTAAATGCGTTTGAATAATTAATTGCCATAATTTTTACCCTCTAATTCCCCATATATCGAGAGTTCTTTGCCTTTTGGTATATAGTATAGGGTATTTAAAATCACAGGAATTAACCCCTGTATGCCTGTGCATTTTTGATTTGCCCTGATTCTACAAAATCTCCATTCACTTCTATGCTCCAAGTGTCTCCGGCAACGAAAATGCCGGGGCTAAATCGTACAGATATTCCCCTACCTATATTCAAGTAAGAACCATCAACTATTTCAGCATTTGCATATTTGGTTGTTTGTAATCCCGTTGAATCTGAAATATAAGAGTCCATTTTAACCGGGCTTGCCGTACCCATTGTGAAAATTCCACCCGTTGAACAAGTAACTTTAATATTATCATAGGAAATTGTCGCTTCTCCCCTTGTATCAACAATAGTCCCGGTGCTTGTAGAGTCCTGTGATATAACAGAAACAACCCCATCACCCATTCTTTCTGTTGCCTCGTTCCAAAGTTTAATTTCCCCACGTTTAATTCTGTCTAAGTATCCCATCCCGGTTTCAGTATCTATAACTTGCTTTTCTAATTCATTAGCAGATTCAGGATTGGTAGCCCTTATCAAATAAGATGAGGATAAGATGGCACAAGACCGATTAATTATTTCTTCATAATCTCCACCCGAAGCATCAGCTTGGCTTGTTCCTTTTCTCGGCATTATAGGTTTGTTTACATAGGCACGGATAAAATCAGATGCTCGTTGAATTGCATCCTCTTGAAGTGTCTTAATATCTATTCCCATTTCAACAACATGATTTGTTGCCGGGTTCTGAGTTGATGCTAACCAAAGCACATCTGCATTCTCATCATAATACCATTCTCCATCATCTGAGACTGCCCCCGAACTGGACTCTGCCGAACCCAATTCTAAACTATCCCGGTATAAGACAGATATTCCTTGACCAATATTTGCAGATTTTCTAACTATACCTGAGTCCGTTATCCAATTTTGAATAACTGCTTTTCTATCATAGCTTCCAATATCTGCTTTAATGAAAACTAAATCTGACCGAGTACAATACATTACATTCATTATGCAATTCCTTCTTCACCCATTCGCAGGGGTATATTCATTCTTTCGATTATTTGTAACATTTCTATAATTAATTCAAGGTTGCCCCGCTCTAAAAGGTCTGTAATGGTGATGTTTCTTCCTAATTCCTTGAGCCTAATAATCGCACCGTCTAATTCTAAGTTGTTTTCCGAAACCGTATATAAAGGTCTATCCAATTATTGTCTCTCCCCAAATGCTTGTAACACCCTTTACTATTTCAACAACTTCTACCTTGAAATTTCCATTATCAAACCAATCAACAATCCCGAAGGCATGATTCCAATTTGTCAATCTCCCCTTTAGCCACTTATTTTTTTTCGGCGACATATCCTTGAGACACCCCATACTCCACGCACCAATGGTTCCGCTATCCAACTTAGAAATAGTATGACGCTGAATATCATGAGTATGCCCGTACACAATGTTACTACCATAACATTCCAAATGCTTTTTCGCATGATAGACAGTACAGTATGCCCCGTGGATGAAATTGAGTTTCCCAATCTTGAGTGGTCGATTGTATTCATAATATTTATAGCCCCTCTCCTTCCAACGACAGGCGTTCAAAAAAGTGTATTCTTTCATATAGGGGTATCGCTCCACGAACCCATATGTAAGCCACTCGTCGTGATTTCCGGCGAGAATATATCTTTCCTCGCATCCTACCTTGTCTAATGCTCTGTCGAATTGGTCTATTCCTTGATTAACTAATTTTATTTCTTCATCAATTAATGGCAACTGATATTCGAGGGGTGGTTGTTTTTTCCCTTTCCACCTCCAAGCACTTACCGATTCCCATTCACCTACATCCCCGAGATTAACAACCAAGTCAGGTTTTATTAATTTAATAGCCTTTAGAACTACATTAACCGCCTGTTGGTCGTGAATAGGGAAATGTGTATCGGGGATAATTATTCCCCTCTTTTTTATATTCAAAAGCCCCCGCTTTTTTATTGTACCATTACTCTCCGATACCATCCATACCAATACTTTTCGAGTGAAGGATTAAAGACAACCTTATCGGCGTAATATAATAGCCGATATGATTTTAACCGACTTTCTTCCAATTTCTCAGATGCCCCAATAGTCATTCGTCCTATTCTTCCATCTACGGCTATCTTATTTCCACTCTTTAGTTTGCCATTACAAGCCTTTTGCAGAACCTTAACCGCAGAAGGTTGTCCGGCATTAACAACCATATCAAAATATTGATACCGTAATTCGGGCATTAATTTTTCAGCCTTACTTGGATTCCAATACAATCTCCGATATATATCTAACGCCCCATCTATTGTCAGATTTTTAATGTCAATTTCCGGGTGACTTTTTTTGGAAATTCCAAATTTTGTTTCACCGCCGGGGTCGTCCTTATCGAAAACATATCCACCCTCATTCTTGAGGATGGCATTGATAATTGTTCCAAAGGATTTCATTTTCTTATATTGGCACGTAAAAAATCTTTTACTTCCTGCCATACCTTGTCGTCTTCTTTGGATTTGGTTGTTTTTACAATCATATCGCCAACTTTTTCAAGGATTACACGGACACCATTTTTCTTTACCTGACGGGCAACCCATTTTGATAACATACTCACTTGTTTCCCCTCCCTGCTATTTTCTTAACTCCATCCCATACGACATCCAACAAGATGTCATCCGCTTTTGTTGGGGACATTTTCACCAATTTCTCAGCAACCATAAATCCCAATAAAAGCCATTCCCAATTAAGGGCTAACCATTCAGCCATTTTACATTTCTCCTTTTATCCAAGCAATTAAACTCCCAAATACAAACGCTAAAACAGAACCAACCCCCATAAACCACGACTGTCTATTCTCAAGCCTACGAACCCTTCCGTTCTGAGACTTAACATCTACTCGGATTTCTTTTGTTATTTCAAAATGGGCTTTACCCTTTTCTTCAATACGAGTTATGCGTTCAAGTAATTCTTCACGGTATGTGTCTACCTGTGCTTTGTTCATAATTTGCCGTTTATCCTTCCTTTTAAATAAGCAAGGTCGTCGCTTTGATTGTTCATTTCTTTTATCAAATCTTCGTGCCGTCTATCCCTTACTTCATCAGAACGATTCCATCTGTCAATTAATTTGATGCAGATTTCCTCAACTTCAATGAGTTTCCCCATCATAGTTGACTTTAAGAATTGAATCATTCCTATAAAAAGGAGTACGATAACTCCTATGGCTCCATATTCGGCGTAAATTTCCATTTATTTTTTCTTTTCTTTTACAGGAGTTTCTTTAGGAGCTTCCTGAGATTCATCACTCTCAATCATTGAAGATGCAAACTCAATCGCACCCACCAATTTTGTCCGTAGAGTCACAAGCTCATTTGCCTGTCCGTCAACCTCTTGGAACTGTTTTTTCATGTTTTCGAGTGCTTCTTTCATATCAGTCATTTCGTATTCCCTTTTTTTTGTTAATTAAATTTTTTGTCATTTGTCAACTAATACTTATTTCCCCAAGATTTCTTTCTATCAGATATATCTTTTCTCACAGTTCCTGTGTGGGTAGTCCCACTAACTTCTTTACCGCCACCACCACTTCCACCTTTAACTGGCGTATATTGGCGAACTTCTAAAGGTCTGTAACCATATATCATTCTGCTATCATTTCTATATCTGTAATAGTGAGGATAATCGTACCGCACTATATACCCATCATAGATAGCTATCTTTTCTATGGGCTTTGCATCCTTCATCAATTCGGCAACTGTTAACCCGGCGAAGATTCCAATCACGAAATATCCTATTGCTTTTAGCATCTGCGTAGTATTTTACTCATGCGAGTAGTATTTTACTCTGCGTAGTATTGTAGTTTTGTAGGTTAAACATCTTCTGCTTCAGCATAATCGTGATTTGCTTTTAGTTCATTGTAACCTTGTTTCACACAATTAACCGCCGGGTCTATTTCACATTCAGCGAATTTTGTCGCTATATGTTTATAATTATCGCCGTTCCGTTTTTCTTCATCAATGTATATTTCTACGGTGAATCCCATAATGTAAGCATCTGAGGATTTGTCTTTATTTATTATGATAGAACCTATGCGGTGATATGCGTCAGCGTGCGTAGTGCCAAATTCTGTTTGAAATGATTTTTTAAGTGCCATATTAATGTCCGAATCTTGATTTATTTGTGTTCCAATTTGATGCGATTTCTGTCGTCGAGAGGGCATCTCCATATACCCGGACAATATATATCCGTCCAAGCCAACATTGATTTGATGCAAAACCCCCACCATTAGAATCCTGCTCTTGTCCAATCATAAGCATACCCGACGAAACGCCTGTTATGTTAGTGTTCCTTGAATGTTGCGCCGTGTGACTTTCGCTTGCCCCATTTTTATATAATAAAACTGACTGTGTGGATGTAGATGAAGGAGCAACCATCACCCATTGAGTTACAGAACCAGTCCCCTTATAAGACGAATTCCCCGATACAGATGAATGTGACAATCGTGTGTCACCAACATCATTGTAGTGCCAACGCCCCTCGCCCTCGGCGAAATACATTAACATTTTATTCGATGCCCCTCCGGCTCCCCATAATGTTGACAGGCTCCCATTATTCGCATCTGCAATAGACCATATTTCTACACTCCAAGGAGGTGAACCAACCCCCCCTGTACTAATAGCCGTGTGGTCAAATAAAATGTAGTTTGAAGTATTCCCTGTCGTTCCGAAATTGATTCCACCGCCATAGGTCGTCGTATAGGTCGAACCCTTTATTGTCGCATTATAACTATTCTGCAAATCCGACCAAGTAACATTATTTATACTCGCTCCATTTGAATAACTTGAAAGGCTTGATGTATTCCCGGCATCCATGTGAAAAACTAAATTATCAGTTACAATCCCCCCCGCCGAATGATTATACGAATACCATTCACTCATGCTTGCCGGATTGGATGAAGATGGTTTTGATGAACTATTTGAATTAATGGTAGCATAACTTCCATTTTCAGCACTATCCAATGAAATTTGTGATGACGAACTCCGACCCAATTCGGTGTTAATCTGACTCATTGATATTTGTCCTGAACTTGCTAAAGCCATTATTTATTCCTTATACTGGTTCCGCATCGTTATATGATTCATTCTCAATCAGATAATTATATGCTTGTGTTACTGGGTCAATTTTTATTTTAGTATCCACATCAAAAGGGATTTTTTCCGAACTAAGTGGTTGTGAATCTGAATCTCTCGAGCCCTTATTTGAATATGTATAAACCTCCATATATCCATTAGCGGGACGAGTAGATGGGTCTGTCGGTAAGTTCAATCCCTTATCATATTCAACCCGAACTACTACTATGTATGCTTCGGGGAAACTCACCCCATAAGCATCTATTGATTTAGTTAACGCCATATTTACTCCTTAATTCGTTTACTTCATTTTTCAATTCTTTTATGGCTTCAATAAGTACGGATGTCACCTTACCATAATCAATCCCATATCGGTCTATATCTTTAGCGTATGTTACTGCTTCGGGTAGAACCTCGTTTAGTTCTTGTGCTATCATTCCGACACATCTCTCCCCTATTGCTTTCCTCGATGTTTCTTCCCCTTCGTCAATTCTATTATAATACACTCCACGCAGAGCCATTACTTTGTCTAAAGGATTATCTATTGTTTCGATATTTGTTTTCACTCTTGCGTCTGAATAGGCGACAACATCTCCTGTCGCATAAATCGCACCATTTACATACAACCCATAGGATGATGAAGTGGCAGATGTGTTAACACCCAAGCAATTATCAGCCATTAGAAAATAGAAGTGCCATTTGCCTTGTGCTACTCTATAGGTTCCACCATTACCCGCAGAATCGTGCATACCCACAGAAACCGCACTATATTCATCGTAGAAACCACCATAGCCACCCGTATTTCCAACCATTCTCCAAGCACCATGAGAACCATTATTGGACGGATACCAATGACTACTTCCAAACCCGCTACTGGGAGCATACAACGCATGTTGTCCACTACTCTGTATCCAAGTGTTGAATCCAAGATAATTTGCGTTTATATTGTACCAACTTTTCCCCGATTCAGTTATTTTATGGGTGTTAGATGATACTTCTCCACCAATTGTGGCAGTACCGCTTATGTTTAAATTCCTGAATCTATTACCTGATACACCCAAATCAACTTCACCATCATCATATGAACCAAGATGTCCAGCATCAAAACGGAATGCACTTGCCCAGAGATATAGTCCATTGGCATTATTTTGGCTTTCTATATATCCCCAACCATTATCATCAACACATCCGACTAATAAATAATTATCACCACTACCATGTATATGAATTCGTCCCACATTGGAAGAATATTGTTCTATCCGTGTAGACGATGAGCCTAAATATATATCACCACCAAATGTGGCGTTATAAGTTGTATTAATATCACCGTTCCATTGACCTTGAGTATTCCATAGAGGAACATTATCCGCCTGATTCCATGAACCAGTGCTGTTGCTTGATGCCCACCAACTTGCACCACGAGTTGAACTGTTACATAATCCAAATAATGAGTTATAAGCATTTGATGATTGATGTACCCAAGTTGAACCATCATAATAAATACCAGTCCCCATAAATATGTATTCATTGTGTGGCAACACACTCCAAACATTAGTATGACCACTCGCACCAGTTTGAACTGCAATTGCAGAGTTTCCAGTACTACCAGTTGTAATACTTAAACATTTATCTCTTGTCCCAATAGCAGACCCTATATTCAATGCACCTGTTAAATCCCCACCACCTAATGGGAGATAGTCATGTGTGTGAGAAGTCGGTGTCCGTGCATCACTTAATCTTGAATCGTTTCCGGCGCAAGCAGTAGTAGAGGTATTTCCTAATCCTCTCCAATCACCTGCAATATGAGGAGTATCACAAGTATTATTTGCAGTTACATCCGCTCCTGTGGTATAATCAGTTTGAACAATATTAGGAGTATCACAAGTTGTACTTATAGAAGTGGTTGCGTTGATTGCTGAGACTGCTTCAGTATCAGTATATTTTGCATGACCATCACCTCCGCATTCAGTATTAGTTGTATATGACGGCGTTTCCCAAGTTGCGGTTCCACTTGAAGAATATTTTAAGAACTTCCCCGCACTCCCGCCTGTTGGAATGTGCTTATTCCCGGCAGTAGTTGGGTGAGTGTAAGTAGTATCGGGAGAAGAATTTGTAATAGTAACTGTGCCGTCTGCCGTTGTTTCACAAGTGATACCAGTACCCGCAGTAAACATTAAGTCATCGCCTTGCGATATAGTGGTTGGATTAGTATCGGTTGTCGCAGATACGGTAAAGGTTGTTAATTGATTGGTATTTGTATTGGTCGTATATGACGGAACAACCCAAGTTCCGTCTGAACGTAGGAATTTCGTTGTGTCGCTTGGGTCTGCCGGAACCAATCCGCTATTACCTTCAGCTATTGCAGATGTATAAGCAATATTAGAATTAGAAGCATTATCGCCTGTATTCGTCCCACTCAGATTATTTGCTGAAATATCACCCGAAAACGAAGATGCGCCTGTTGAAATTCCTGTGCCATCAAATGTGAGAGATGCACTCGAACCCATTGACCCCGAATCGTTATATTGAATTTGGGTGTCTGAACCGTCCGGGGTTGCGGATGCTTGGAATTCAATTATTGAATCAGAACTATTCTTATAATAGAGTTTTCCGTCGGCATAATTGATAGCCAATTCACCGTGAGTCAATGACGACGGTGTAGCAGATGCAGTCCCGCTTTTCTTTAATAAAACCGTATTAGCCATTTTTTAAACTCCTTAGAATGTTCCCCCGTCAACTACCGCACCATTCACCGCACTACATTCGATTGGTGCAAGTGAGAACGATGCGTGAGCCGTATCAATTAGACTTGAAGTTGTCCCCGGTGCTTCTTTGGAATATTCTTGATAAAATGTAATTGCATCGGTGTACGTTGAACCCCCGGCGGAAAAAGAGCCATCTTGATTTCTGAACCAACCAGAATATTTTGTAGTTGAACCGTCACTATATTTTCCATACATCCCGAAGTCCACACTATCCGCTGAATCATTGCCTTTGGCGAGTTCTATCATGACATCTTCCGTACTGACTGTGCTACTATCAATAGTGGTAGTTGTCCCTGATACGGTAAGGTTACCTCCGATAGTTACATCGTTAGGCAATCCAATCGTAACTACTCCACCAGATTGAGTTATTTCAGTTTCATTCCCGACCGCAGTAAATGTCAACGTGTTACCTAAAGAAATATCACTCGCAGTCGTTCCGTCGGTTACTGAAATCGAACTATTATCTAATTGGGAATTCGATAAACTATTTACTGAGACTGCACCACTTGAAACATCAAAGTCAGCACTTGAAAACGATGCAACCCCTTTATTGCTTGTTGAAGCATCTTCCCCGGCAATCGTAACCGCCTGAGAAGAATGAGTAATATCCATCCCTTCGCCACTTGTGAAAGCAAGTGTTTGAGAATCTAAATCAACCGCACCACTACCGCTATCTGTTGAAAAGTCTAAATCTTGTGCAGTTACTTGAGCATCTACATAAGTTTTAACCGCTTTAGCTGATGCAAGAGTATCGTCGGATGAAGAGACTGAACTTATATCAGTATCAAGCACCCCGGATTTAAGGTCGGCGACATCAATATTTGATATTGAGTTTCCTGTCCCCTCTACATCAAAAGTCTTGTTTGTAAATGTTAAACTATCGGATGCTATATTTGAATCTTGAGCATCAACGTAAGCTTTAATTGATTGTTGTGTAGCGAGTTTTGTCGCTGAGTCTGAACCCATCGCATCTTCGTCAAGGATGGTTGCACCAACCCATTCAAAATTTCCGGCGGATGTTCCACTTGCTACGTATAATTTATTAGATGTAGTACCCCAAACCGGTTCACCCTTACTTGCCGGAACAAGCGAACTCACGTTGGCGTCAGCACCTCTTTTTAGTATGATTTTATTAGCCATTAGAAAGTTCCTCCGTCTAATGTTTTGTTATTTAATGATTGCGTTGCTCCAAGTTCGACTATATCGTCGGCGTTATTACCGCCCACTTGTCTATCATCTAATTGGTTCAATTCGCTTGCCGTTGCCAGTACCCCACTCCCATTAAGTTTTAGTCGGGTTTTTATATTTACCGAGTTACCCGATAACTCTAAATCTGTTGCCGTTCCATCTCCATCATAAAGCGTTCTCCCGGTACTTGAATCAATACCTGTAGAATCTCCAACATGAATTAATTGCTTATATCCCTCTGCGACTGCAATATTTGATAAGTCTGTCCTTGTTGCCATTATATCTCCATAATCAGGCGATTAGGGGGCTTAAAAATGAATCTAAGCCCCATAATCATATATCAACCTCTATTAAGAGGCATTAGTGAATTTATATCCACGTGTTGGGTGTATGATTTTTGAACCGTAAACCGCATCGAAAACTACTTTCGTGCTGAGATAGTCTATATCATACTGAGCCTGTGAGCGAACGCCTTGTTGAAAAGCAACCGCACCACAAGATTTATGAAAAATCACACCACTAACGGCAGTTCCACCACTTGAAAGGGCATTGGACATTTCTACGGGCAAGCCATAAATTTCCCCAAGCCTTCCTGAACCAATCGCAGAACCATTACCACGAGAATCATATCGAACAAATTTTGCATTATTCAATAGGTCTGCATACAAAGTTGGATTAACCATAAGGGTTAAATTCCCATCTCTGTAATCGAGGTCAGCTTCACCTAAAGAGGCTAAAGCCGTTTCAATTTCTGCATCAGTCAAGGTATCATCCGTTCCAAGGGTTGCACCAGAAGAAATTCCGGCACTAACCATTGTGGCAATATCGCCATCAATTTGTTTACCCAAAGCATATCCGAGAGCCTGTGCGTACTGAGACATTAAAGCCCCGTTGCTTTGAACCATTGCTATGTCTTCAAACATCTTACTTGCGTATTTATGTTTGTCAACTACAAGGGTAACTTTTGATTCTGTTTGTGCATCGTATTCAACGGCGGTATTTTCCGCTTTATCTTGAACCGATACTTCACTAATTGACGGGACATGAATCCTGTCGCCTGAGCCGGATACCATAGAAGAATAGTCATCAACTAAAGGTCGCCATTTCAAAGCTCTTTCTAAATAACCAAAGACGGCATCTGACCACACTTCCGGGATGAAGACATCTAATTCCGTAAGGGCAGTAATACCTGCTCCAGTTCCTGCACCATAAGCCATTTAATTATTTCCTTTTAAATGTTTGTAGGTAAGACCGCCAGACATTAGGGTCGTTCTTTTCCTCTATTGACATTTCGTGAAATGCCTTTGGAGGAGACATTGAACTACCACCTCGGCTATTGTCTACACCTACTTTTGTTTTTAAACTTTTTGAATCGTGATATTTCTCTAATTTTTCAAGAGATAAATCACCGAGTATATCCTGCTCTTCTTCTGAATAAGTTGAAAGAATTGTCTGCTTGCGACTCTTAACATAGACATCCCATTCATCAGCCTTTGTTTTGGCTTTTTCATATTTAATCCGGGTTTCAGATAAAAGAGTTTCATATTCACCCTTCTTCTCTAATTCCTTTTGCCTGTTTGTCTCTGCTTCCGATTCATATTTAGACAACTTTTCTTGCAATTCCTTATTCTCACGAACCTTATCGGAGAATCGAGCATACGGGATTGCTTCTACTTCCTGTTTAGCGTCTTGATTGACGGCTTGCTCTTTAACCTCTGCAACTGGAGTGATTTCCTTTTTTACGTCTGTTTGACTTTGTTCCATTTTTACCTCTTGTTTGAGTGGAACGCCTATAATTAATAGCCCCCGCTATTCTTGTTATTATAAACGAATTAAATCTTATCTACTTTTATGGGGTCTTTAACCCAATTTCCCGTTGTTACTAAATCACAATTACAATAACCCCCACATACAGAAAATCCGCTTTTGGGTAAGCCCATCATTTCAAACTCTTCCCAACTCCCGGTCTGTCCGTGCCTTGCTTTACAATCAGGGCAAATATTTTTCCCTGCTGATTGCCATTTA
>Ga0209128_1000790_pt1 | contig 22965 bp, 26 predicted proteins | sample ETNvirnome_6_100_FD_184072 | JGI IMG/M metagenome (GOLD analysis project Ga0209128, IMG submission 184072) | Marine viral communities from the Pacific Ocean - ETNP_6_100 (SPAdes) (version 2) | ecosystem: Environmental > Aquatic > Marine > Oceanic | place: Pacific Ocean | collected 2013-06-19 | reverse complement strand
TAGCTCAAAATCCATTTCTTTTAGAAGTGGCATAATGTCTGTCTCTTCCCAGAGACACTTCTGTAGAGCCATTAACAGGGCTCCTGCTGCTTGATCTGATAGTTTCATTGTTTTTCTCCTTATCTATTTGTTAAAAACATTGCATCATGCTCATACATGATTGTAGCTAATTCTTTTAGGTTAGTTTTGGGTACCCAACCTAGCTTTTCTTTTGCTTTTGTAGCATCGCCTAGTAAAATCGGGACCTCGTGAGGTCTAAATAGTCTTTCATCGATTTCTACATACTTCTCTATACTTAGAGTAGCTCTTTCGAAGACTAATGTCAAGAACTCTTTTACACTATGGGTCTCTCCTGTGGCTATAACATAGTCATCAGGTATATCCTGTTGTAACATGAGCCACATTGCCTCAACATAATCTTTAGCATACCCCCAATCTCTCTTTGCATCTAGGTTTCCTAGATAGAGTTTGGTTTGATATCCCTTCTTGATGGCTGCTGCAGCTCTTGTAATCTTTCTTGTAACAAAAGTTTCCCCTCTTCGGGGCGATTCGTGGTTAAAAAGGATGCCGCAAGAGGCATGAAGGCCATAAGATTGTCTATAATTCCTTACTAAACTGTGTGCAAACACCTTTGCGCAGGCATAGGGGCTCGCCGGCATGAACTTTGTATCTTCATTTTGTGGATAATTTGGATTATCACCAAACATTTCCGATGAAGAAGCTTGATAAAAACGAATATTCGGGTTGACAATACGAATTGCCTCCAACCACTTGAGTGTACCCATCGCAATAGTCTCTACAGTCTCTTCTGGAACATCAAAAGATACCCTAACATGGGACTGCGCACCCAGATTATATACCTCATCGGGCTTATAGTGGAGCAACAAGCGATATAAAGCACCTGAATCGGTAAAATTGTAGTACTCCATATGGAAATTCGAATGATTATAGCACTTTTTATTAAGCCTAGAGGTGCAAATTGATGAATTTCTTCGCTTCAGGCCAATAACTTTATAGTTCTTTTCGAGGAGCAATTCCGCTAAATATGACCCATCTTGCCCGGTAATACCGGTAATTATCGCTGTTTTTTCAGGTTTTCTTCTCATTACCAATAACATCCTCCTTCCACTAAATTGGCTTTTTGTGGTATCTCATGAGATAGTGGGCGGATCCAGTGTTTCCCCCCATACCAGTTACTATCAACAAATGTTGAATTGTTATCCCATCTTCTTCCTCTTATTCCAAACAATATCTGTGTAGCGCCACCCAAATGAACGGCAGGAATGCCCATTTTCTTAATGTGTTCTAAGAGAATCAACGAGAAACCGCCACAGCCGACAACAGCAAAGTCAAAATCATAATTTAGAATTTCAGATTTCATTCGACTAAGGTGTTTATAGAAGGGCTTGGGGGATTCTTCTCCTCTAATTGCTGCTGAGAATTGAGATTTGACAACATAAACTTCCTTTGGCGAGTCGGCATTCTTCCAAATCTTATCATAATGCTGACTTTGTTGTAAAATCGTATCCTTGAAAGGGGAAACCACTAAAATCTTCTTATTCCCCAACGAATAATGCCACCCCTCTTCTTCGTGAGTGAAAGGTTCAAGACCCGAAAATCCTTCAAACCTCTTTTCACCATCCCAGATCTTATCTAGCACATAGGTGTCACCTTGTTCTGTACACCATTCCAAGACATAATCTAGATTTTTTATACTTTGTATATAATATTCACACCATAATTTCAATTCTTGACTGTTTCTAGTAGTTATCCCCGCATTAACAGATAGCGAATTTCCTCTTACTAGTTTAGGATCATTAGTGGAAAGATACGTATGAAGATGAGAGGCTTCGAAACCACCAATCTTTCCAAATGTTAATGGTAATTTTTTCTGAATGGCTTCTTTTATCTTTTCATTAATTTCATTCATTAAATTCCTCTGAGATTGGGATGGTTATCAACAAAGTGCTTAATTGTTTGTAATAATCCTTCTTCTAGCTCTGTATAATACTCTTCTTTCCATCCTAAGTCAATGAAATTCTTATTACAACTTGGTTTTTTGTGTTGTCCTCTGGGTTTAGACTCATCCCAAACGACTGTTTCGCGATAACCCATCAGTGTACAGACAGTTTCAACCACTCTGCGAATTGAATATTCTTTAGTGTTGCCAATATTAATCGGTATCGAATCGTTATAGTTCTCCAAAAGAAACAAAAGAGCCTTAGATATATCTTGAGAGAAAGTAAATTCCCTTAATGGTTCACCATCACCCCAAAAAATCGGTGGAGTACCGGTCTGTTTTGCTTCGTATACCTTTCTAATGATGGCTGGGATGACATGAGAGTTCTCCAAATCGTAGTTATCGTGAGGCCCATAAAGGTTATTCGGTATTGCTGTTACGAAGTTACAACCAAATTGCTGCCTATATGCCCTTGATTGGACGTCCAACATCCTTTTAGCGTGTGCATATGCAAAGTTGGATGCGTGGGGAGGGCCATTGTGTAACTGTTCTTCTGTGAGCGGATAAGAAACAAACGATGCGTCAGGGTATACACATGTTGAGAGCAGGCTTACGACTTTTTCGATACCACAATAATGACAGGCATCTAAAACATTGCAGTTTATACGAATGTTTTGAGTGTAAAAATCTGCAATGTAATCAGTATTTGCCTTTACTCCACCCACTTTTGCGGCTAAATGAATGACTGCATCAGGTTTCTCTTGCTGGAGCAGTCGAATAAATTGCGAATTATCAAGTAAATCTGCTTGTTCTCTACCCACCAACAATATTTCATGAGGCGTGTCGATGTTTTTGAATGTAATACCGATCATTCCATGACCGCCTGTTACAAGAATTCTCTTATTCTTCATTAAAAAACTTCTCTGTATTAATAGCCTTATCACAAATAAACAAATCATAATCAGGCTTTCCTAACCTACATTCATGATATTTGGCCCCCCATTCTGTGAGTTGATTTCGTGTTAATTCTCCCCAGTCAATACCGGTTGTGGATCCGCGGGCAGTCCAATACACAATCCAGTGTCCTTCATCGTAGAGTTTATTTATTTTTTTAATATTTTTCAAAATCGGAACTGCTAATGGATATCGCCTCTCTTCAAGATAGGAACAAATTGTTTCATCGATATCAACATAAATTTTCATTAATCACCTTTTATTATGCGATAACTGTCACTATCAAAGTGCTGTGTTGAAAACTCAAACAATTCACTCTCTTCCAAAGCAACCATCTGGTGTCTTAATCCCCTATAGACATGAAAGTTGTCTCCTGGATTTAATACCTTTTGTTTTGCATTAGATAAATCATCACTATCTGAATAATATACCATCATCTTTCCAGACTGGAGATAAAAAACTTCGTCTTTCAATTTGTGGAAATGCCAAGAGCATCTTAAGCCTTCCCTGAAAAATAAGAGCTTTCCACAATATTCCTCGCAATTAACAATCCACCTCTCCCAGCCCCATCCCTTCTCGACGTGATTCATCGGTAAATCAATTACTTTTTCCAATCTCTATTCTCCATGCAACTTCTAATGTGTGCGGACATCCTCTTGGATGCGTCTCCATCCCACATGCGCGGGGGTGTAGACTCTTTATATTTATTATCATATATTAAATTAACATAAAAGTCAACTAATTCAAATGTTACCAATGTATTACTTCCTATAGAGATTGTTATTGGTCTTTCGGTATTTTCTCTTATTGTAAGACATGGAACTTTTAAAAAAGTAGTCTCTTCTTGAATTCCTCCGGAATCTGTTATAACGAGCTTGCTAGTAGCCATCATTTTCATGAAACTACAATAATCTAATGGATCTATTATTTCTAAATTTTCTATATTTTTAAATGATGTCAACATATTAAATTCTTCTATCTTCTTAAGAGTACGAGGGTGTATGGGCCAAACAATTTTATTATTTAACTTTTTGCACATCTTTAAAATTCTCTCAATTGAATGAGTCGAGTCGACATTTGAAGGTCTATGGCATGTTAGTAATATATTGCCGTAGTTTTGATAGCCGCACTCTCTATAGGGTTTACTCTCTATCACTGTTTTTAAAGAATCTATCATAGAATTCCCCACAAAACAAATCGATTCATCAAATCCTTCATGTAACAAATTATCGAGGGCGCTTTTTTCCGTTACAAAGTGTATAGAAGATAATCTATCAACTACTTTTCTATTTATCTCTTCGGGCATAGAGTCATCAAAACTACGAAGACCAGACTCAACATGGGCAATAGGTATATTCATCCTAGAAGAAACTATAGCTCCTGCCAGCGTTGAATCAACGTCACCATATAGTACTACTAAATCTGGATCAATTTCTTTTATTTTTATTGATAAATTCTCTATCAAATAAGAAAGTCTCCCGAAAGTTCCCAGGTCTAAAGGAAGTGAGAGAGTAACATCGGGCGGCGCCATGTTTAAAGAATCTATAATATCCTGGGATAATCCCTTATCGTAGTGTTGTCCCGTATGAATAACTATTTGTTCTGCAAATTCGATATTAGAAATAACAGGGGCCGCTTTTATAAAATTCGGGCGCGCTCCAACGATATGAACTATTTTTTTCATATTTTATAGTAGCTTCTCATCCACTCAACTGTCTTTTTAACTCCCTGCTCTAAAGAAACACTATCTAGGTGGTTTAGATCTTTTCTTGCCTTTTCAGCGCTAACAAACTTATCTTTTGTTGTGAGAATTTCAAGATTATTACAATAATTAACTAATTCTGGATTTGCACCGGTGGCCTCTAGAATCAACCTTACCAACTCTTCAATTGTATGGTGGCAATCGCTAGCAATATTATATGTTTCTCCATTTTTAAAATTATCAACAATATTTGATAAGGTATTCACACAATCATATATATAAGTGCTTGTTCTTGTATGCCCTTGAAAGACTGTAATTGGCTGGTCGAAGAGTAAATTATAGGTAAATAAGCAGTTTACACTTCGGAAGGGGTGGTACCACTCTCCCGGGCCGTAAGTGTTGAATATACGAACTACTACAGTTTCTGTATTGTTCATAATTTGAGAATTTTTAATTTGCATTTCATTAACTTTTTTAGAAATTGCATAATCATTCATCTGGTTTATTGGTACCTTGTCCAATACATCCTCGTACATAACATCTCTATAATCTCCATAAACTTCTGAAGATGAGCAGTGAACTAATTTAAATCCTGCCTTTTCCTGCAAACGAATTATATTCTTAAGTCCTATAGCATTACTTTTCCAAACTTGTTCATAGAAGAATTCTCCGTTCCATCTTCCGAATTCAGCTGCGCAATTAAAAATAATATCTGGCTTTACATAATCAACCACATCCTTTATTTGCCTGTATTCTGCTATGTCGCATCGAAAATAATTATCATCTTCTACTTTTCCCAAACCATGACCATATATTTTATCTGAATGGAAAAGATCGACTTCAAACACACTATGACCTTTTTGAGATAGGATTTCAGATAGCTTCGAACCTACAACTCCCTTGGCGCCAGTAACTAAAACTCTCATTTCTTATTCTCTCCTTGAAGCGTACGTAATTCAACATTTTTATCCCAGGCGCCCGATAGAACTTTAGTCATAATTCCGAGCCGGTCTGCAAAGCGAATCATGGCATTGAGATCCTTGGGGAAGCAATGGCCGCCAAAACCCAACTGCCCATCAGGCCCTGGTACTGTAACGTGTGAATCAGCTACTCTGCTGTCTGATACAAGGCCCGCTATGGCATCCTCCCACGAAACTCCAAAACAATCACCAATTTGATACATTTCATTCATAAAACTTATTTTAACTGAAAAGAAACAATTTAGCATATATTTAACAAATTCCGCAGTTGTGCTATCGGTTATAAGATATTTCATTGAAGAAAATCTTTTTTGATATAAATTTTTAACTTTTACGGAAGCTTCTTTTTCGTCGCTTCCTATCACAACTTGGGCAGCATTAATAAAATCCCACTTTGCAGATCTTTCTGTTAGGAACTCTGGGTTTGATACAATATTTAAACCATATTTTTTAGATAATCGTCGACAAGTTCCAGGTATAACAGTTGATTTAATTATAATTGTTTGCTCGAAAGGATCGATAACTTTACTAATATCCTCCATGCTTTTTTCTATATAAGATAAATCAATGGCCATGTCTTCTTTGGATGGGGTTGGGAGGCATAAGAAAATAAAATCTGATTTTGATATTGTCTCATCAAAAGAATGCGTTCCCCTGTTGGAGTCAGTATCATAGACTTTTACATCAAAATTATAAGAATTGCTACTCCCAAATCCGAACGCGACGGCCGATCCTACAAAACCCCCTCCTATAATCCCTACTCTATATCCACTACTCATATCTAACTCCTTTTTGTAAATTTAAAATCTTATCAGCAAATCTCTTTGCCAATACATTGTATCCCTCGTGCGTATAGTGTACATTATCAATATAATATTTTTCTGTATTTTCCATATTACATATTTCGAAATCCATAGTATTAGATAATTCCTCTATTACCTGATTGTATTTATCGATATAATTGCAATTTTTTAAATAAAGAGGGGTAAATCCTAGTTTTGGCAACGTAGCTACGATTGGAAATTTTCCATGAATCTTTACGATCGATAATATTTGCCTCAAATTATCCCTATATATGTTTTCTGGTATTGGTATTTGCGTATCGTTAGTGCCGATCATGACGAGAGCCAACTTGGCATCTCTACAACCCTTAGAAGCATTCCAGGTTTTTCTCAATAAATCAGAACTAGTATCGCCGCATTGACTATAGTTGTGACAATAATAAAATTCACCAGTCTCTTCAAATAAAATCTTTCCTAATTCTGCAGGATAAGATCTTCCAAATCTATCTCTAGCACCAAAAGTAATAGAATCTCCTAAACATAAAATTTCATTCCAAATCATCCTACAAAGCCTCCATCTTGTAATAAGCGTTAAACCTCTCTACATCATTTGAATCATATAAACATTCTGATATTTTGAAATTTTCACTTATTAATTTATTCATAGAATAAACAAAGTGTTCTTTTCGTGTGGGTTTTGTCTTTAAATCCCCTATGAATATTCCTTTTTTTGCAACTCTTTTCATTTCCGAAATTACTCTCTCGGCATATTCATAGTTTTCTAAATACTGAAAAAGTCCAAAACAAAAAACCCAATCGTACGAAAAACTCTCAAAAGAAAGTTTGCTGGCTTCCAAAACATATACTTCATGGTGTGGAAAGAGGATCTTATGTTTCTCGATAATAGGAACAGAATAATCAATTCCTGTATAGTGAAAATCTTGCATTTCTCTTGCCAAGAAACCAGCGCCGCAGCCAACTTCAAGTATTGTGCCGGGCGGGGTGGCGTCGAGATGGCCTAAAATCTGTGTGACTATTTCTTTGCTACTAAACTTAATTTTTAGATGTTCGTAACCATCAAGAAAGAGAAGATCGTCACTACCACTCTTTCCTTTTGAGTCCCAAATATTCTTCCAAAAATTATTCATCCGTCAAATACTCCCATTCGTAACTATTGCGGTAAGAAGACCATGGGATGTTGGTATCGCGATACATTTCTCTCATTGATTGTATTGGTATGGAGCAACACTGTTTATATATTTTTGGATCTCCGACATCAAAACCCCACTTCTCAGTAAACCCTGCATGAGCCTCAGCCTCCCATTTGTTATTGCTGGTTCTCTCAGAGCGTCTAATGGGATGAAGGTGGTGAACAGAAGGGTTCCAAATATTCCATAAATTATTTCTCAACGCAGCTAAAGACCAGTCTTCATCAATAAGCATGGTGTATCGTGTCCAATCTTCACATGGGCCAACTTTTTTCATTGACTCCATTGTAATTAACATGACCGCGGACATCGGGCCATGTATCTTTACTGGGTGTTCTGGATAATCGATATCATTCAAATCGGCTTTATGTAGTTGGAACATCGCCCCCCAGCGATGAGCATCTAAATAAAAGCCTGCGCGCATCGTATCGGTAACAATTTTTCCTTCGTGTTTATAATAATATTCAGATGTTGATGTTATGAATCCTAATTTATTTTTATATTTCTCTAAAGGTTTTATAATTTCCCTAAAATAATTATCAGTTAAAAATACAACATCATCATGACTTATAAGCAGCCATTCTGATTTTTCTTTATACTTTTCGAAAAAATAATTAAAATCAAATGCCCAAGAGTTGTCAGTAACTTGAAGTTCTAATAATTTATCTTGAATAGAGAGTACACTGAAGATATTTGCGGCTTCCTTTTCTAAGTGTTTGTCTACTACTAAATAAATTTTATAATCAACTTTCTTATTTGTTTTCTCAAAAGACGAAATAGTATCATGGAGATTCTCTATTCTTGCATTATCTCCAGAACATTTTATAAAAAGTATTAATTCTACTTCGGGCATGGTTTTGTGCCATATGATAATAACATTTTCTCTTTAGAAAAACGAATAATCTTTCGATCTTTTGTATTCCTCTGTTCAAGCGTCTTCCATTTTAAACTATCTGGAAGTAAAGAAATTAATTTTGGTATAAATAAAAGTTGTGGAAATCTCCATATAAAAGGTAATTGATAAAAGTATTCACAATCCGAATCCTCAAACCCATGAATTAAAAGACAATCGCGGAGACCTTTTCTAGTAAAGGGCTTGACATGTGTGTAATCATCCCAAAAATACTTGTACTGGCTATGCCAATCAGGAGTTAGGCCAATAAACATGCCACCCGGTCTTAGCACTCGAAAAGATTCTTCTATAAAATTATCTGTATTCCTTACGTGCTCCAGAACAGATTTACTGTATACAAAATCAAAATAATCATCTGGAAATGGTATTTTCTCTTTTTCTATATCGCATGTTTTAAATTCTATGCCATCGACATGTTCATCTCTAATATCAATTCCATATAACTCAAATTCACCACAATCATTAAAACGCTTTAAAGCCTTTCCAGTACTACATCCTATATCTAATATTTTAGGCTTCCTATTCAACTGTTGACGACTCATAAAGCGATCATATATATATTTACTAAGTTTAAAAGGATATTGGTTTTTATCATCCTTTGGATAAATTATTTCTGCATATTTACTCATTTTAAATTCCCTTTATACTCCAGCCACCATCAACAACTATGTCCTGGCCAGTTATATAGCCTGATGCGTCGGATGACAAAAAAATAACTGCCCCTGCTAGATCTTCGGGTGCGCCCCATTTTTCTAAAATAGTTCTGTCACTTCTTTCTTTTCTCTTCTTAAGATCATTCCAGCTTTTCTTTGTCATATCCGTTCTTATATACCCGGGAACAACATTATTAGATCTGATTCCATATTTCCCTAAATCATAGGCTGTGGATCTGGTTAGTTGTCTGAGGGCGCCCTTCGATGACATGTATGCTGGGTTATCAGGAAATGCCATCTCGGCATTTAAACTGCTAATATTAATAATGGTTCCTGAGCGTTGTTCTTTCATATGTTTGGCAACTAGTTGTGATAGTTTAAATGGTGCTTTCAAATTTATATTATGTGTTGATTCCCAATTTTTTTCAGAATATTCTTCAAACTTTTGGCTATACGACACACCAGCATTGTTTACTAAAATATCAATTCGTCCATATTTTTCTATAGTATACGAAACCAAACTGTTTAACTCCCTATCAGATGTGATATCACATATGCAATAATCACACTCCGCATCTTTTGCTAGCGATGCGTTTTCTTCTAATATGTCAGCAATAACAACCTCGGCGCCTGCTAGGGATAGTGCTTTCGAGATTGCCTCGCCGTTACCCCGCGCACCTCCGGTAACAATTGCCACTTTTCCCCTCAACGAGAATAAGGTATCCACATAGCTCATCTAATCACCATTCTATTGATCCGCACCTCTTCCGATATACCTTCTCCATCAAAAGAAATGATAAAACATATATATTCAGAAACTTCTTTTGGTGTTATAAAAGTTGAAAAATCTTGTCTTGTATCTGTGGCGCCCATGGGCGTTTGTATCGACCCTGGAGAAATACTATAAACCCTAACATTTTTTGTTTTGTATTCATGGAAGAGAGATTTAGACAAGCCCAACATGGCATGCTTGCTAGCACAATAAAGACCAGTTTCGGGCGAGCCGTTGTAAGAAGAGGATGAACCTATGTTGACAATTCTCCCCCATCCTTTATCACACATTTGCGAACCGAGGGCCCTAGACAAAACAAACGGCACCTTAACATTGACGTCAAAACATGCTTCATAATCCTCAATACTGCTTTCCAATATCGACTTAATTGGAAATACGCCTGCCGCATTTATTAGTATATCAATATCTTTATTTTTAAGATTTGATATTAAATTATTAACTGATTCTTTTTTTTGAAAATCACAAATTATTTTTTTTATCTCTACATTAAAATGTCTTATTTCATCAAAAAGAATTTTATATTTTTCTTCGGTCCTGCAAACCAAGTATAAATTGCACCCGTTGGCAGCCAGAGTTCGGCTAATTTCAGATCCTAATCCTCCGCTGGCGCCAGTGACAACTGCAGTTTTCCCACTGAGGATATTCACCGCAACTCCTGAACCAGTTCAATCAAGGTGCCATCAGGGCCTTTACAGAATGTTAACTTTACTTTGCCATCTGGTGAATATTGGGGGATACTATTAATATCGTAGTTTTTTCTTTTTAATTTTTCCAAAATAGAATCTAAATCCTCGACCGTTAAAGCAAAATGTGAACAACCAATATGTGTAATATCTTTCTGTTCAGCTTTTTTAGGGTGAGAATAATAATATAATAATTCAATCATTCCATTATTAGCATCCTTCAACTTAATAGTCTTAACCTTCACATCAGAAAGTGATGAAAAATTATCGATATGCTCACCACTCTCATCCATAATACGAACAACTTCAAATCCTAATAAATCTCTATAAAAACTTAAAGATTCTTCAATATCAGTAATAGTAATTCCTATATGCCTTAAAATCATAATGTATTAATTTTTCTTAATTTTAAAGATATTTCCTGTTCTTTTTCGGTAACTATTTTTTCGGGGTGGCCGAGAGATGCCTCCGCTGCTCTAATATATTTTACTAGTTTTACCAAGCCAGATAATTCCACCGAAGCAGACTGGTCTGAGCCGTACATCGATCTATCTAGTGTAATGTGTCTCTCTACAGATGTTGCGCCTAGGGCTACTGCTGCGACAGAAGTAATCAAGCCAGTTTCGTGACCGCTATAACCCACATCACAACCAAAATGGGTGCGCAATGTCTTAATGACGTTAAGATTAGCATCTTCTGGCGCCATGGGATAAGTACTGTTACAATGCATCAGTTCAAAAGGGCAATCTTGTTTCCTGAATATCTGAACTGCAGCTCCTATCTGCTCTAGGGTGCTCATGCCTGTTGAAATAAAGGTATACCTTCTTTCTTTTGCTATCTCTTCCAGCAACTCTCTGTGCGTGAGCATGGCGGAAGCTACTTTGTTGTATCTTAATTCAAATTGCCTCATGAACAACTGGCTCTCAACATCCCATGCAGAGGCTAGCCACTCGATCCCAGTTTCCTTGCAGAAATTATTGATTTCATGATAATCTTCTTTTGAAAACTCTAAACCATATTTCTGCTCTCGATTGGTTGTTCCCCATGGGCTTTCTCGGGGCCGATCCAAGTCTTCCTTGGTGTACACCGTGTCTACTGTACGTTTTTGAAATTTAACCGCATCACAGCCGGCGCGGTGGGCGCCTGCTATTAGTTCTTTCGCGATTTTCAAGCTGCCATTGTGGTTAATTCCAATTTCAGCAATTATAAATGTTCCTTTCTTATTCAATTCTTTCCTCTTTTTTTAAAATATTAGATACATAATCTAATTCTGTTCCTAATTGTAATCTTAACACATCTAGATCAAATTGACAATCAATATCTATTATTTTTTTTCCAATTTTAGCATAAATTTCTTTTCCATAGGTGCTATTGTTCCTTATGATTTCTTTTTTTATTATATCAATGTGGCCATTAGCTTGAAACGTTTTTGGAAAAATTTGTCGTGGTAGATTACTATAATCTTCAATACCATTAAACTCATCAAAGAAGCCTTTACAGTATTTTCCCTGCACTCTATAGACCTTATAGGGAGATTCGTTAGTTTCGTTGACACTTCTTATACTAGATAAAATTTCTTTATTTAAAAAGTATTCTTCTATCGTCTCATCGACAAACGCAGGATCTCTTAAGGGAGTCGTTGGTCGCATTAAAGCCACTTCATGAACATTGATTTCATCAAAAAAATGATTAAGAAATTGATCGTCAGTAGAGTTATCGGTCGCGAATTCTTTTGGTCTAATGATTATTTTCGAACCATACGATTCAGCTATCTTGGCAATTTCCTTGCAGTCTGTTGAGACATAAGTATTATTAATATTTTTACACTTATTGCACAAAACAATAGAGTATGCTATAAGAGGATGGCCGCACAGGTCGACGATGTTCTTATGAGGTATACCCTTACTCCCAGATCTGGCGGGTATGATGGCATCGATTTTATTCACTTTCTAATTCTAGTAAATTTTGATGATCACACTCTAATAGATCATTAAGATAAGAATCAATTTTAACTTTTTCTTTATATTGGCCCAATATTCTATTTTTAAAACTAATAATTTGTTTCATTTGAGGATGGCCCGAATTTCCAATTCTTTCTTCTTCGAGCCCTTTATTTGTATGACCCGGCCTGTGCGAAAGAGTCGGGGTATCTCCCTGGGCGTAGAAAGAATATCCTGTTATTAATAATTCTTTTGGATTATGAGCTAAAATTAAATATAGTGCTGTCTGGCCGGCATTAGGCTCCGAGCCGATAACATTAAAAATTTCCTTATAATTCTTTATCCCAATCCAGTAAAAGGGTATATTAAAATCATTTATCTTTGCAAAGTTTCCAACAACATTACTAATTCTGTTTTCATCCCAAGAGGGCCAATCATTATCGGCGCCAAGGGCCTTTACACACGGGCAAATAACATACTTAAGTTGATGCGCCACAGAACTATTATTTTTTAATCTCTCACCAAAAGTGTCTATAAATCTAGTTCCACAATTGTGAAAAACAACATCCGTTCTTTTCCCGTAGTCATTCTCATAGCCGTCTGAACAGACTTCGTTAATACGACAAACTATATCATATTTATCTATTTCAACGCCAATATTCTTGCCAATTAAATGAGGCGATGGGCCTACTATCGCCACCCTCTTTCCCTGAAAGATGTTTAAAATTTTATCATCAATACAATATTTCATCACACACCTTTTGGATACCTTCGACCAAGGAAGTTTTAGGCTTCCAATATTTTAAAACATTTCTGTCTGGTTCATATCTCAGATTTAATTGTACGTTATCCCTTTTGGAACCTTTGGTATAGTTACAGTCAAAGATGCTGGAAATTATTTCAGCCACTTCTTTAATTGATGTCCATTCAAAACTTGAAATATGAAGTAATTCATCGCGGGAGATGTCATGATACTTCTGACTTAAAGTTAGCAATGCATCACAACAATCTTCAACATACAAAAATTGACGAGTTTCCGATCCAGATGTGAGCATATTAACGGAGCGCGTTTTGCGCGCGGACCTTATAAAATCAGTAATGACATGGCATCGCTCCTCGTCAACATTAAGTTCAGGACCGTATACATTCCATAATTTTACAGAAATTCCTCCTAAAGATTTTGTATATTTCTCTCCTATCAGCTTTGCATTCCCATAACTGGAATGTGTCATGTCGGACATTTGTGTAGAAGTAAATATAAATGGTTTTTTATATTCTTTAATCAATTCAAAGGTATTCTTTAATAATGATATATTATTATGAATAAAATCAAATTCACTATCCTTTTTTGAAAGATACTTACTACCACCTACATCAAAAGCTAGAAAGAAAACAAAATCACAATTTCTTAATTTTTCTAAAAATATATTCTTCTGCTCTTCCAAATGCAAAAGCCTTAAATCCTCTTTGGCATTGCGCCGCATATCATATTCAAAAACCTGATTTCCTTTTAATCTCAAATAATCTGTTAAGGGTTTCCCAATTTGTCCTTCAGATCCTAGTATTAAATACTTCATTTATTTTCCTTCTCCGGAGGGCCATGATGATGGAGGCGCGTCAATATAGTGATCCTCGTGATGGCCATTTTCGCGAACTCGTGTAAATCTGATGGGGCAATATTTTACACTAATATTATTTTTCTTCAAATGATAGTGTAATGTTGACTCTGCCTGCAGATGGTGCCCTTCTGAAATGTATTCTCTTAGGGAGTCAAACTGTGTTAAATACACATTCATGTTATCGCGGTTACTTATTGCAAACCGATCATTATAACCACCACCCTGTACTTGTGACCAACAGTGGAAATCTGGTATGTAGAGGTGATCCATATCACAACTCAAAACTTCCTCTATGGAGTTGAAATATTTTACATCTATTCGCGAACGTATAATTCTATCATATTTAAAATTATTATCCTTCTCATGTATTAGACGCATATCATTACACCTTCTCATAGAATAGAGCATCTGCAAATAAACCTGAGTTGATCCATGAGGTGGCCAGCCGCCATGGAAAACTAGGCCGCTCTCATTAATAGGTTCTTCTTTTTCAATTAGTAAATCAGTAATTTCTGATTTATTAAAATATTTTTCTATCTTAAAAGAATTTTTATTTTCAGCTATATAAAAAAATGTATCATAGTCTCCAATTTTTTCTAAAAGATTTCTTCTAATATTTTCAGAAGTCATCTCTACAGATCTGCAGATACCAGTAAAACAAACGGCCGTTCTCATTTAATAAACTCTCCTAGGATATTGGAGATACTTTCAATCTCACTTACAGTAATTTGATGATTATTGGGAATATATAAACCATAATCATCAACTATATTTGCATTTTTCAATTCTATAGAATTAAACTTTTTCCTCCAAAAAGGCTGCCTTTCTAACGATCCACATATTAAAGGTCGGACGGCGATTTCCTCTTTCTGTAATTTAGATACAATTTCGTCTCTATTTGGATGTATTATTGGAAAAGCAAAATTAGAAACATAAGATTCACGGCAACTAACGGGTGGTTCCCAGAAGTTGTTTTTAATTAATTTTTTATATATATTATAGTTTTTATTTCTTGTCTGCACGATCATTTCCAATTTTTCGAGCTGGCCCAAACCAATAAACGCCTGCAGATCTGTTGCTCTTAAATTAAATCCAAAATAATAAAACTTGTACAAAGATTCAAATTCATTGATAGAATATTTATCTCTCAACCCTTGTCTATATTTCGGATCCATATCACGATCCCACCCATGGCTCCGGATACTTTTTAAAATATTGTATATCTCTTCATTGTTTGTACAAATCATCCCTCCTTCGATGGTGGAAATATGATGTCCAAAATAAGTTGAAAAAGAAGACATCAAACCAAACGTTCCCAATTTCCGCCCCTTGTATTCGGACCCGAGAGATTCACAGGCATCCTCTAATAAAATAATATTATTTTCTTCACACAGGTTAAGAACTGTTTCCATTTTAGGAACGAGACCTAAAACTGAAACCATTATAAGTGCTTTTGGTTTTTCTTTCTTTATAATCTCTTTAAAATGACTTATATCAATTGAAAGATCATCTAAATTACAATCACACAGAATAGGCTGAAGCCCTAACTGGACTACTGGCGCTAAATCCGTTGACCACGCAACGGCAGGAACGACGACCTTATCACCTACTTTAAGCTGTCCTGTTTCAAATAAGCAATATAACATTAATAAATTTGCTGATGATCCAGAATTAACAAATACAGAGTGGTTGCAGCCTAACATCTCAGACCACTCTTCTTCGTAGCGTACTGTCAAATTACCTTTTGTCAAGTGAGGGTATGTTTTAAGCCAGTCGATTAAACGATCGATATCTTGCTTGTCTATTGTGTCTTTTACTAAAGGAATCATGAATTAAAGAATTTAAATATAGAATTAATTATATATTGTTGTTCTTGCAATGTCAAATTATAAGAAGAGGGTAGTGAAATTCCTTTCGAGTAAATACCCTCGCTTACTTTAAAGGTCGTCCTATGTTTCATACTCTCGTAACAAGGTTGAAGGTGCAGCGGGTAGAAAAAATCACGGGTCTGTATTCCTCTTTCCAACAAGAACTGTTTAAGTTCTGTTTTTTCATCTGTGAGAAAAGATGTAAACCACCATACTGGGCTGACGCGGGGGTCTGCAGGGACTTTTACTAATCTTTCATTTAGAGAGTTTAATTCTTTGCAATATAAATCATATATACACTTTTTTCTTTCAATAATTTTAGATAACTTTTTTAATTGGGATATCCCAATCGCGGCTTGCATTTCAGTAAAACAAAAATTATAACCAATCTCCTCGTGCTTAAAAGTTCCTTTTTGAAGACGACCATGGTTTTTTAAAGCATAGCTTTTATCTCTAAGCTTTTTTGAATTTGTTAATATCACACCGCCTTCACCGCAAGTGATAGTTTTATTCCCATAGAAAGATAACACTCCCATATCTCCAAAAGTACCGGTGTGTTTTCCCTCGAATCGAACACCTACGCCTTGAGCTGCGTCTTCAATTACTTTAAGGTTATTAGACTTACTAAATTCAATAATCTTATTCATATCTGCGCTCTGGCCGTATAAATGAACTGGTATTATAGCTTTTGTTTTCTTGTTGACTAAATGCTGAGCCATTTCAGTATCTAAACAAAATGTTTTTTTGTCTATCTCACAAAAAACTGGGGTGGCTCCTGCTAACAAGACTGCATTTGAAGTCGCAATAAATGTTAAATTAGGTACTAATACCTCGTCTCCTGGGCCTATTCCCATGCTTTTAAGACAGCAGAACAATGCCATTGTGCCATTAGCTATTGATATGGCATACTTAGAACCCGTAAGTTCTTTTATTCTCTCTTCAAATTCTTTTGTTAATAAATTCTCAGTTACGTACGTAGAATCTATTACTCTTTTTAGCTCTTCTAACTCAGATTGGTCAATCCAAGGCTCAATTTGCGGTATAAAGTCCCTCATATGATTTTTGTTCCTTAATTATTGAATTACAGTAGTTATTAATATTGTTTTTAATTAAAAATCTTTTATCGTTCAAAATAGCATCGAGCCTTGCGTGTTTGATAAAATCATGATTGAACCTTTCCTCTTTCTCCAAAAGACGAATCACATCTTCTGTATCCCACAGCTGTTGATTAACCTCCCTTAAGGCATCCAACATCTCATTTGGTATCTGCTTTTCCAGCATGTTGATTGCTTTTATGAGAATTTCAAGTTCTTCTCTAATATATTTTAATTTTTTTTCATCTTTTATATTTTTTTCTTTAATTTGTAATATTGTAATTTTATCAGCAACTTCACCAATTGATACTTCAATTTTCATAATAAACTCCTTATTAAAGCTGTATGATAGTCTAAATCTAAAAATCTATCATTATTTTTAATATTATAATTCTTTTTCATGAAATTATCAAACATATTTAAATCTAATTCTTTCCAAGAATCCAGAAAAAGACTATCCACTGAATGGAAGTTGAAAATATTTTTAACTGTATTATTTAAATTAATTGGAATTGATCCCATTAATAATGTTTCATAATTCCTGTGTGTATCTGGCCCTGAGCCTTCTAGGCTGATTACAAACTTGAATTGATCTATTGAATTTAGATATGAATTCAAACTCTGCCTTTCTTTCTGTGCGTATACAAAAGGAAGAGAGCTGATATATTTTATTGTTTCGGCTCTTGCTTTATTTGTATCTGTATTGTGATAAGGTAGGAAAATCAAATCTTTCTTTTCTTTAAAATCAGTTCGTGTATTATGCATATTTTGTAAGAATATTTGATTTCCACCCGGTCGGTCGGGTTCCTCAAAACCAATTGGAATTGGTATTATTTTTTCATGCTCCTCTAAAGGGGGGTTTGTACATACCCATTTATTTAAATTTGAATTTCTAATTATTTCTTTATAATTATCTCCTCCATCTCTACCAATATGATAGGAAGATATTCCTGATATTAAATTAAATTTATTTTTAATTTTATTTAAAAATAAATCTTGAAAAATATTATTTACTATAAAATCAGTTTTAACAAACAATGTATCTCCTTCTTCTACACTGTCTGGATTGAATTTCGGAAGGGTATGCATTCGGCTTGTACCTGCAGCTATATAGAATTCCTCATTTAGATCCATGGCATGCTGCGATATTGTAGGCATCCAGTTGTAGCATATAAGCTTTACCACACTATATGCTTCCAATCTTGTTTCGTGCTATTACCCAAGTATCCGGATGCTGCTTCTCTGAAATTATGAAAAAATAACTCTCCTTGAATATCTAGAGTTTCAACTAATGATCTGAAACTGCTTTCCATACAGTGTATCTGATGTGCATTTTCAAGTACTTTACAAAAATGAAACATATTTTCTTCCATATCATTACGAATAATCTTACACTCTCCTGCTAGTTCTTTAATTTTATCATCTGGTATTTCAAACCCGCGCGCCGGGTCGTCGTGAACAAAAATATATTTTTCATTTTTTGGATTTAATTTATTGTACACTCTTTCTTCTTCTTTTTGCTCTCTCTCAAAAAAGAAATCATCAAATCTACGATTAAATTTTATACCAACTGATTTATAAAATATTTCTGCGCAGCCCATGCCCAGTTCCTTTTCCTTACCCCATGGATAATTATCATGACCAATTTGCACTAGACGGCCTCCCTTGTTTTTCTGAAGTGTGTTATGAACCTCTCTTTTTTCATCATCACCAGGAATATTAATTACCTCTATATTTGGCTCATCTCTAAACATAAAATTAATCATTTTAAAGTATTTTTGCTTAGCAAATATATTTACTTTATCATAATTATATTCTTTTAAATATATTCTTGCAATCGCATTGCAATCTATGTGATCACCTAGTCCTAAATGGTGATAAATAAAAATTTCATTTTTATTATTTTTAGTATACTCCCTTAGTACACCTTCATGTTCTTCTACGGTTTTATTATTCTCATCAAAAACTTTTCCTACAAATTCTAAATTATCTCTTTTAGTTGGAAAGTTTCTTCCCTGACCCGAAAAAAAAGAATCATGAATCATAATGTTTGTAGGATCGATTTTTGGTATTATTATCTCATTAAAGAACCTATAATCAGTTCCATACTGATCTTCCTGATCCCAGTTCTCAATTAATTGTTTCATGTCTGGTATGTTGCCTTTTTTAACTCCCCACATCCCTCCTAGGATCGGATATCCATGATAAGGATGGTCTCTCATGATATGAACCCCTCTATCACTTTCTAGCCACTCCTCAACGGCCGCGGCTTCTCTGGAGTTTAATCTAGAGTCGCAATCCCGGGAAATCATAACTTCTACGTCGGATTCGGAAGCGGGCTCGAATCTCCAAAACATCCCGCGCCAATCTCCCCATTCAGGCTTTCGAACTATTTGAACATTGTCAAATTGAGATAATTCAAGCTCAACAACACTAGATACGCCGGCGCTTATATAGTATCGGCAGAGCCAATCAGGATAAATGGTTTTTGCAAGCTTCGCATTTTCGATTGCCCCAACAAGATATTTTGGATCCTGACCCCATAGAGAAAAAGTTATTAATTTCATTATTCGTTGTTAAATTTGTTTTTATATTTCTTAAAAATCTCCAATTCCTCTTCTCTCTTCCAATCAAAATTATTAGGATCTGTTGATATACCTGTAGGATTAAAATAGTATACTCCTAATATCGATGGACTTTTAAGAAACGTGGCATCATTTGAAACACACCTTAACCAGAATTCCCAATCGGCCGCCGATCGATATTTCTCCTCAAAATATCCATTTTTATCATGAAGATCTTTTCTCCACATTGGATTATTGTGAGGTAAATTCCCTCTAAGCATTGCCTCCTTTGAGAATTGTTCGAAATTATATCTTTCGCTTAAATCTTCAGCATCTTCCCACATTAAATTCGGCTCTTTCGAAATATAAGAATCATTATAAACCAGATCAACATCCGGGTTTGATGCCAAAAGACGAGCCTGGGTTTCTAAGGCCCATGGCGCGCGTCTGTCATCGCAATTAACATTCGTAATAAACGCGCCAGAAGACATTTGAATTGCTTTATTCCAAACCGCATAAACACCCGGATCTTTCTTAAGACGCTTGTAGGTAATATTGTTTGGGTACTTTTCTATATACTTCTTAATTACCTCCTCTTCGGCATCTTCTCCTCGTGGGTTTACATTAAGAATAATCCACTCGCACTTTTGATTAAATATGCTTTGCCTTGTAACATCTTCCATTAATTGATCAATATATTCAGAAGCTTTAAAGACAGATGTAATCAAACTAATTTTAGGAATATCTTCTATATTAATAGAATTTGCTTTTTTCGTTAATCTATCAACCAAGTCAAAACTAGCAACTAACTGGTCAAAAGCTCCCTCTTCATTCGGCCACTCTTCCTGTAGCCATTTCGCTAGCTTGTCGGCCTTCTTCTTGTTGGCATTGTAGTGTTCCATAATGGATCGCATTTTCATTTTGAAAGAGCCCTCCTTTGGATAACACCACATTGAGTCAGCTACCAACACCTTATCCCAAACTGACTCCTTTTGAATCGGCTTGAGATCATAGTCAACCTTCTGTGGGATAAACTTATTTTTTCCATCAATAGGCATTGTTAGGAAATCAGTATGCCCCGACCATGCTGGAGCTATAATAGGAAGCCCTGCTTGGGCTGCATCAAACAAAGGAAGCCCAAAACCTTCTCCGTGGGTTGTGGTAATAAATACCTTCACCCCCTCGTGGCGATAAAGAGCAGCCATTTCCTCTTCGGTCATATAGCCGTGAAGGAGATAGACCTTACACTTCCTATCTTTATAGTCTTCGTGGTTTAGAAGCGGTTCTAGATTTCTTACACAAAATTCTCTATCGATCTCGCAGTTCTTTGCTTTATTTGTCTTGAGAATAAGTCCAACATTTTCACGATCAAAGTTCTCCTCAATAAACCACCTAATAAGATTTTCCAAATTCTTTCGTGGTCCCCATTGGGCTACTGCTAGAAAGTTAAAGTCAGTTGTTAGATCTAAACTAAAATCTGGATCTACTTCTGTTTCTTTTGTAGGATAAGGAATAACCTCGATCGGAGTTTCATTCTTGAACCCCTTGATGATCTCGCCAGTTTGTTGGTTCTGCGCATCATAAGAAGTGTTGTCAAATGCGTAACGAGCAAACTCTGACGGAACAATGATCTTGTCCATCAAGTTACATTTCTCAATCCATTCACCAGCGATCTTTGTTGTCTCAATACCCGCCGTAACGCCAATATTAACTGGTGCTATCTTTTCCCATTCTAAAGGAATTGTAACCTGGATAGAGACATCGGGTTGTGGCATTTGCTGCTGCTGCATAAGCACACCAGTCTTTTGAATAAGCGAGTCCAACCACGCTCTTTCTTCATCATCATCAAATATCCAGTTAGTTGCGCCCCAACTGGTTGAGATAAGATAAAGATCTAGCTCCTCTTCCCGGGAGCGCAGAGATCGAAGAACTAGTCTAGTGTGCTCTCCGTAACCCGATTGGGTAAGTGCTGGCCCTCTAACTAAAACTTTCTTCATTATCCTACCTCCTCAAATGTCCAAGTCTTGTATCCCTTTCGCGTTTCCCAAGAACCATAGCGGTTGTGAATGTCCTCCAACAATTCAGGCCACCTCTTGATAAAATCTTCGAAGTTATAGTTCTTCATTACATGTTCTCGGCCTGCTTCTCCCATCTTGTCTCTATCTTCCTCCGATGTTTCCAGCATCGTCGTGAGAGCGTCTATAAACTCTTCCTTGTTTAGACGGTCCTCATAGATGTAGGGAATGTCTTGAGAGCCAATGACGGCCTTTGAGACGGGCTCAAGGCCAATACCGAACCAGTTCTCTCCGTCTGTTACCTGCTCCTGTAGGCCGCCAGTCATATTTACGATAATAGGTGTCCCACAAGACAGAGACTCTAGGGTCGCTAGTCCAAAACCCTCCGCATCGGAGATATTGATGGTACAATCGACCATATTATAGATTTCTGCTAAAACATTCGGTGGATATTTCTCTTTTGAGAAGAAAACTTGGCCATTTTCGTGCATATTTAGCTCTTTTGCGATATGTTCTAGGTCTTGACCATTTGGATCTTTAGGCTCCGTATGCATAATAAGAGTGGCCTTATCTTCACCAACCCGTTCCAAAAACTCCTTAAACCAGTACAAAAGTGTCCCAGATTGCTTCCTGCGCGCATTTCTGTTGTTCCAAAAGAAGATAAACTTATCTTTACTGTCCTCAAGTTGTTGTTTTCGTAGGTTTTCGGCCGCAATCCGTCCAAGGGGCTTAAAAACTTCTGAATCAACTGCGTGTGGAATATAGTAAGACTCCACTTCTGGTGCTACTTCTTCTACAATGGCATGTGTAACCTTCGAAATAGCGCAAATAACATCAGTTGAGTTATAAAACTTTGCATTATACATAGGTGCTGGGAAGTTATCCCAAACGTGGTAATAAACCATCGGGATTTGCGACCTAATCTCATCCTCGATTTCCCATAACCATCCAAAGAATCTTGGATCTGTCATAAACCACAAAAGATCCGGACGATGATTGCGAATCACCGAACGGACCATATCAGGGTTCCCGAAGCCATCAACGGGAAAAATAATCCAATCATCCCCCCACTCTTCGGTTTTGATTGGATCGTGTTTTGGATGCTTTATCGCACCACCAAATGTTATAACCTGAAACTTTCCAGTTTTCAGGAGGGACTCAATAACGTTCTTTGTTTGAATCCCGACCCCTGATGGTGACAGGGGCATGTCGGAGATCGTGAAGATCTTAATCTTCT